>WPCI01106832.1_pt1 | contig 23209 bp, 20 predicted proteins | sample 5399871 | NCBI WGS metagenome assembly WPCI01 (sample SAMN12869469, study PRJNA574797) | sludge metagenome | isolation source: wastewater treatment of pH7 | place: China:Beijing | collected 2019-05-20 | reverse complement strand
CCGAGTTTGCAGCAACTTTCCAACCCCGTCGGGCTCTGGCGCTCCGCCACATGAGAGGCTCCGCGCCGACGCCCGACACCACCGTCCGTCAGGACAAACACAACGCCGGAAACGAACTCAAAACTGGATAAAACTTGGGGGCAATGTCAGTCAAGCGCCGCGCTTGGTTGCCGGTTCATGGATGACCGCGAGGCCCTAACGGCTACTTCGCAATGATGACTTCGATGCCCCGGCTTTCGAATGCCTTCACATCGGCGTCGGAAACCCCGTCGTCGGTGATGAAGGAATGGATGACCTCGAGGTCGCCCAGACGGGTAAAGCTGCTTTTGTTGATCTTGGTGGAGTCGGCGACGAGATAGACCCGCGACGCCGCCTTGATCATCGCTTCCTTGAGCTGCAGGTCGGCGAAGGACGGATAGGTCAGGCCGGCGTCGAGCGCCACGCCGGCGGTGGCGAGGAACAGCTTCTTGGCGAAGATGTTGCGGAAATATTCGGCCGCCTTGTCGCCGGAGAGCGACAGCGTCGGCGCCTTGAACTGGCCGCCCGGCATGTGCACGGCGAAACCGGGCACGGCGCCGAGGATGAGCGCGATGTTCAGAGCGTTGGTGATGACGGTCATGTCGCGCTTGTCGACGAGGCGGGTGGCGATTTCCGTCGTCGTCGTGCCGGCGTCGAGGATGATCGTCTCGCCGTCCTCGACCAGCGAGGCAGCCAGCGCGCCGATCTTGCGCTTCTTGTCCATGTTCTCCTGGTGGTGAAGGGTCATCCCGTGCACCTGCGACGGGATCGAGTTCAGGAAGGCGCCGCCGTGCTCCCGGGTGACGAGGCCGTCCTGTTCCAGCTTTTCGAGGTCCTGGCGGATAGTCGCTTCCGATACCTGGAAGGCGCCGGCCAGGTCGCGCACGCGGGCTGCCCCCTCTTCCTGAATCCAGTCAAGAATCCGGCGGCGCCGAGGCTCGGACAACAACCCGGCAAAGTTCTCTTCGCGTTGGACCATGGGCTTGTGCGCCACGGGCGAGTCTCCGCGTGTGGTGAAAATCCGCGTAAGGTTTAGTTACACTCAGTTGGAACCGCAACGGCCGCGCTTCAGCGCGCGGCCGCTTCCTGCGCCAGAGTCACACGCGCCTGCAGCTTGCTCTGCGCCTGGTCGATCACCACTGCGGCAACGATGACGACGCCCTTGATGACGGTCTGCCAGAAGGCCGAGACGCCCATCATGATCAGGCCGTCGGAAAGGATGCCGATGACGAAGGCGCCGATGACCGTTCCGCCGACGCGGCCCCGTCCACCGCTCATCGACGTGCCGCCGAGCACCGCGGCAGCGATGGCGTTGAGCTCGAAGGTTTCGCCGCTCGCCGGGTGCGAGGCCTGCAACTGGCTGGCGATGATGAGGCCGACAAGGGCGGCGCAGAAACCGGAGAACACGTAGACCGCGATCTTGACCTGGTCGACCTTGACGCCGGAAAGGGCGGCGCCGCGCTCGTTGCCGCCGACGGCGTAGATATAGCGGCCGAGCGGCGTGCGGCGGGACACATAGGCGGCGAACACCGCAACGGCGGCGAGCAGCCAGATGAGGAACGGGATGCCGAGCACCGTGCCGGTGCCGATCCAGCCGAAGCTGTCGGAGCCGTATTCGGGATTGCCGACGAGGTTCGGGAAGGTGCGGCCGCCGGAGGCGAGCAGCGCCGCGCCGCGGGCGATGTAGAGCGTGCCGAGCGTGGCGATGAACGGCGCCACGCCCGCCTTGGTGATCAGCAATCCGTTGATCAGCCCGATCACAACGCCGACAAGGCAGGTGATCAACGCGATCTCGAGTGTGTTGAATTGCAGCGTCCAGCCGGTCCCGGTGTCTATGCCGTAGAGCACCAGCCAGCCGGCGACCATCGCCGACAGGCCGACCGTCGAGCCGACTGACAGGTCGATGCCGCCGGTGATGATGACGAAGGTCATGCCGATGGCGAGGAAGGCGTTGAGCGCCACATGCTTGGTGACGATCACCATGTTGTCGGGCGTCAGGAAATTGGGCGCCTGCAGGGAGAAGTAAGCGAAGACCAGGATCAGTGCGAGAAAGGTGCGCAGCCGCAGAAGCAGCAGCACTTGGCTCTGGTAGCCCGGCGTATGGGACGCGGCGGTGGCGCTCATGCGGCTTCTTCCTTTCTTGCCGGCTCTTTCCCCGCAGAGGGGGCGGCGGCGGCGACAACGGTCGCGGCGTCAACGCCCGACGGGAATTCCCCGGTAATCCGGCCATTGGCCATGACGAGAATGCGGTCGGACAGCGCCAGCACCTCGTCGAGGTCGGACGTGACGAAGAGGATGCCCATGCCGTCTGCGGCGAGCTTGCGCATGGTGCGGAAGACCTCGGCTTTGGCGCCGATGTCGATTCCGCGTGACGGTTCGTCCATCAGCAGCACCTTCGGGTCGGTCATCAGCGCCTTGCCGATGACGACCTTCTGCTGATTTCCGCCCGACAGCGAGGATACCGGGTTTTCGGCGCTGGCGACCTTGATCGTCAGGCGCTTGATGAAATCGGCGGCGCGCCGGCCTTCCGCCATCAAAGACAGGTGGAAACCGCGGGCGATCTTGCCGAGCGATGACAGCGTCAGGTTTTCGCGGATCGCCATGATCTGGACCAGGCCGTCGCGCTTGCGGTCCTCGGGGATGAAGGCGATGCCCGCCTTGATGCGGGCGGCGACGCTGCGGCCGGTGATCGGTTTGCCACCTACCGCGAGGGCGCCGGTGGAAAGCGGGTGCTGCGCCATGACGCATTCTATGAACTCGGTGCGTCCGGCGCCCATCAGCCCGTACAGGCCGACGATCTCGCCCTCGCGCAGCGACAGGCTCACATGGTCAACGGCAAAGCCGCCACCGGCCCTGGGCAGGGTAATGTTCTCGGCGTGGAACGCCTCGGCGCCGAACTTCACCGGTTCGGTGCGCGGGAATTCCTTGGTCTTGTCGCCGATCATGGCGCTGACGATCCACGGCAGATCGACCTCGGCCATTGGGCGCGAGCCTGTGATGAGGCCGTCGCGCAGCACGGTGATATGGTCGCCGATGCGCAGCAACTCATCGAGCCTGTGCGAGATGTAGACGATTCCCACACCTTGCGATTTCAGTTCCCGGATGACGCGGAACAGCGCCTCGACCTCCGAGGCGGACAGCGCCGAGGTCGGTTCGTCAAGGATGAGGATCCGGGCATTCTGGGCAAGCGCCTTGGCGATCTCGACGATCTGCTGCTGGCCGACGCGCAAATGGTCGAGCGGCGTCTCCGGTTCGATGGGCTGTTCGAGGCGTCGCATCAGCGCACGCGTGTCTTTCGCCTGGCGCTCGCTGTCGATGTCGAGGCCGGCGCGCACCGGTTCGTGGCCGATGAAGATGTTCTCGGCCACCGTCATGTTGGTGAACAGGTTGAGTTCCTGGAAGACGATGCCGATGCCGGCCTTCACCGCATCGGACTTGGTGCGGAAATGCACCTCCCGCCCGTCCATCTCGATACGGCCTTCGGTCAGGCTCTCGACGCCGGCGATGATCTTCATCAGCGTCGACTTGCCGGCGCCGTTCTCGCCGACGAGCACGTTGACCGCACCCATGCGCAGGTCGAAATCGACGCCTTTGAGCGCCCGCGTGCCGGGATAGACCTTGACGCCGCCGCGGATCGACAAGCCGATCGGCTGGCCGGTCATGGCGCGACCCCGAGGGTGACCGGCGTGACCACCACCGGGGCGTTCGGCGCGTTGACCGAGAAGGCGCCGGAGAAGGTCACGGTCGCGCCGGCGAGCGACGCTTCGGGAACCTTGAGCGCGCCGATGGCGCGGTCGTTGAGCGCGCGGGACAATTTGGCGAACTGGATCTGGTCGCGGAATTCGGTGAACACGTAAAAGGGCGCGATGTCGCGCAGCGCCGTGCCCTTGACCACCGGTCCAAGCTGGACGGTCAAGTCGGCCGCGTTATCGCCGGTCACATCAATGTCGAGCTTGGCGGCTCGTGACTTGCGGTCCTCGCCGACAACCTTGCCGGAGCCCTTCACCGGGAAAGCCCAAGGCGCGCCTTCGCCTGCACCCTTGTTGCCGTGGGCCTTGCCGGCGGCGTCGAGGCCAGACTTGATGTCGGCAAGAAGGGTGGCGGCGTCGACCGCCTTGACTTCGATCAGCGGCAAAAGCTTGGAGTCGTAGGTGTCCCTGAGGATACCGGCGATCAGGATGTCGTCCGGGTCGGCGCTTCCCGATCCGTCAGCGCCAGCCGGCGCTTCGGTCTTGACGAGCTTGCACCCCGCAGGGGCGATTACGGCGAGGCACAACGCCACCGCCAGCGCTTTCCTGGACATGGACCCTCTCGCTGCAAAGCGCCCGGCGCGCCGGGAGAACGCGCCGGGCAAGTGCGCTCTGATTACTTGAGCGCGAAGGTCTCGAGCTTCGAGGCATTCTCGCCGTTGATGAGCACGCAGTCCATCAGCTGTTTTTCCTCAAGGCCGGTCTTGCCTTCCTTGATGAACTTGTCGGCCTGCTCGACCGCGAGCTGGGCCTGCTGGTAGGCGGGCTGCAGCACGGTGGCCTTGATACCGCCCTTGATGATGGAGTCGCGCACGTCGTTGGAGCCGTCGAAGCCGACGACGACCACGTCCTTGCGGCCGGCGGCCTCAAGGGCGGCGTAGGCGCCCATGGCCATGGTGTCGTTGCCGGAGATCACGCCCTTGATGTCGGGGTGGGCCTGCAGCATCGATTCCATGACGGTGTAGGCTTCGGTCTGCGACCAGTTGGCGGTCTGGGCGACGGCGAGCTTCAGCTCCGGGTACTGGTCGATGACGTCGTGATAGCCCTTGGAGCGGATGCCGGCGTTGGTGTCGCTCTCCTTGCCGATCAGCTCGGCATAGACGCCCTTCTCGCCCATCAGCTTGACGAACTCCTCGGCGCCAAGCTGGGCGCCCTGGTAGTTGTTCGAGACGATCTGGCTGACGGCGACGCCCGCCTTGGTGATTTCGCGGTCGATGAGGAAGGACGGGATGCCCGCGTCCTTGGCCTTCTGCACGGCGGCGACCGAGGCGTCGGCGCCGGCGTTGTCGAGGATGATGGCCTTCACTTTGGCGGCGATGGCGCTGTCGAAGAGTTCCGACTGCTTGTTGGCGTCATCGTCATGGACGAGGATCATCGTCTCGTAGCCGAGTTCCTTGGCCTTGGCGGCGGCGCCGTCGGCTTCAGCCTTGAAGAACGGATTGTCGTGGCTCGGCGTGATGATCGCGATGGTGTCGGCCGCGGCGGCGTAGGTGGGCGCGCCGGCGGTCAAGGCGAGAGCGATGGTCGACAGCAGAAGGCGGCGATTGAGTTTCATTGGGTAACCTCCCCTTTCGGAAAACAGCGAACATTTTCGTTCGCTTCTTTTTAAAGCTATGCCCATTTTCGAATTCTGTCAAACAGCGCATCGACCGCCCCGCCGGCAAAAACACCCGAAAATACCACTATTCGAGCCTGTGGCGTAGAATCTGGCCTTCAACCAGGGAGCAAGGACGGCTTTTGGCTTGTGCGGAGCGAAAAAGTTCGATAAAAAAGACAAGTGATCGCAAAAATTCGAAACCAAACGCGGTCTTTCGGGAACCGATTCAAGGGAGGCATGGATGAACAAGCGGTTTGAGCGGCCTGTCACGCTCGGGCTCGTCATCGGCAGCCGCGCCTTTTTCTCGCCTGCGCCCTGCAAGGCGGCGCGCGAGGAGGCGCTGGCGCAATTCGCCGCGCTCGGCATCCGCGCGGTGACGCTGCCTTTCGAGGCTACGGCGAACGGCGCGGTGCAGTCGATCCAGGACGCCGAGCTTTACGCGCGCCACTTCAAGGCCAATGCCGACGAGATCGACGGCATGGTGATCTGCCTGCCAAATTTCGGCGACGAGATCGCGGTGGCGGAACTGGTTAACCGCGCCAGGCTCAATGTGCCAATCCTGCTGCAGGCGTCGAACGACGAGGTATCGAAGGTCGACGTGCATTCGCGCCGCGACGCCTTCTGCGGCAAGATCTCGGTCACCAACAATTTCTGGCAATACGGCGTGCCGTTCACCGAGACGTCGAACCACACTTCCGATGTCTGGGGCGAGGAGTTCGCCGGCGACCTGGAGCGCTTCTCGCGCGTCTGCCGCACGGTGCGCGGCCTCAGGAACGCCCGTCTCGGCGCCATCGGCGCCCGCACTGGCGCGTTCCAGACCATGCGCTATTCGGAAAAGCTGCTGCAGGCGTCGGGCGTCACGGTGGTCACGGTTGACCTTTCCGAAATGATGGGCGCGGCCAGCGCCATCAAGGACAACGACCCGGCGCTGCTCGCGGTGCTCGAGAAGGTTAAGGGTTACGGCCGCATCCCGGCTCACATCAAGCCGGAGCAGATCGGCAAGCAGGCGCGCTGGACCCTCGCGGTCAACCGCTGGATCGAGGACAATGGCTGCGACGCATCCGCCATTCAGTGCTGGCGCTCGCTGCAGGACAATTTCGGCTGCGCCACCTGCCTGACGATGTCGATGATGGGCGAGGACCTGTCGCCGTCAGCTTGCGAGGTCGACATCATGGGCGCGCTCTCGATGTACGCGCTGGCGCTCGCTTCCGGCGCGCCGGCCGCCATCCTCGACTGGAACAACAACTACGCCTACGAGAAGGATCTGTGCGTCTGCACCCATTGCGGCAACTATCCCAAGAGCTTCATCGGCGCCACGCCCGAGGTTGGCGAGCTTGACGTGCTCGGCGAGACCATCGGCCGCGAGAAGTGCTTCGGCGCGGTGAAGGGCAAGGTCCAGCCCGGACCGCTCACGTTCTTCCGCCTGTCGTCCGACGATCGCGCCGGGACACTTAAATGCTATCTCGGCGAGGGCGAATTCACCGACCATCCGTTCGCCATGGACGGCGGCATCGCGGTCACGCGCGTGCAGGATTTGCGCCGGCTGCTGCGGTTCGTCACGCAGAACGGTTTCGAGCATCACGTGGCGATGGTGCGCGGCCACCATGCCGACATCGTCAATGAAGCCGTCACCCGCTATCTCGGCTGGCCGATCTACCATCACGGCGGCGAGACCGAAGCGCAATTGTTCCACCCCAACAGGTTCTGAGATGCTGATGAGCGACACCCTTTCCATCATCCGCGAGAAGGCCCTGTGGATGCGGCGCGCCGCCTTCGACATGGTGCATCGCGCCCAGCTGGGACATCCCGGCGGCGACTTCTCAGCCATCGACATCCTCGCCACGCTGTATTTCGGCGTGATGCGCTACGATGCGAAGAAACCCGATCTTCCCGGCCGCGACCGCTTCATCATGTCGAAGGGTCATGCGACCGGGGCGATCTACGCCGCGCTCTGCGCCGCCGGCTACTTCCCGGAGGAGTGGCTTGCGACCTACATGAAGCCTCAGTCGAAACTGAACGGCCATCCGAACCGCAACTACCTGCCAGGCATCGAGACCAATACCGGGCCGCTCGGCCACGGCTTCCCGGTCGCCGTCGGCATCGCGATTGCGGCGCGGCTTGCCGGGTCAGATCATCGCACCTTCGTGCTGACAGGGGACGGCGAGCAGCAGGAGGGCTCCAACTGGGAGGCGGCGATGGTCGCCGGCCACCGCAAGCTCTCCAACCTGACGCTGATCGTCGACCGCAACCGCCTGCAGCAGGGCGCCGGCACCGAGGAGACCTCGGGCCTCGATCCGCTCGACCGCAAATACGAGGCGTTCGGCTGGGACGTGACGATGGTGGACGGGCACGACCATGCCGCGCTCCTTGCCCTTCTGGGGGCGAAGGCGGGCGACAAGCCGCGCTGCATCATCGCCAACACGGTCAAGGGCAAGGGCGTTTCCTTCATGGAAAACCAGGCCAAGTGGCATCATGCCGTGCCGAATGCGGCGCAGTTCGAACAGGCGATGAAGGAACTCGTGTAATGGCCCACGCCGCACCGCAGCCGGAAGGCTACAAGGATTGCCGCGACGCCTGGCTGGCGACGCTCATCGAGCTTGCCGACAAGGACGAGCGCATCGTCGCCGTCGCCAACGATTCCGTCGGCTCGTCGAAGCTCAACGCCTTCCAGGCGAAATTCCCCGAGCGGCTGATCAATGTCGGCATCGCCGAACAGGTGATGGTCGGTGTCAGCGCCGGACTGGCCAATGGCGGACGCATCCCGTTCGTTTCGGCTGCCTCGTGCTTCCTCACCGGTCGCGCGCTGGAGCAGGTGAAGGCCGACGTCGCCTATTCCAATTTCAACGTGAAGCTGGTCGGCCAGTCCTCCGGCATCGCCTATGGCGAACTGGGGCCGACGCACCATTCGATCGAGGATTTCGCCTGGCTTCGCCCGCTCATCAACCTGACGGTGATCGTGCCGGCCGACGCCTGGGAGACCGCCGAAGCGGTCAAATGGGCGGCGGCGCATCAGGGTCCGGTGTATCTGCGCCTTTCACGCATGCCGGTGCCGGACCTCGGGATGCCGGATCGCGTGTTCCGCCCCGGCAAGGCTGAGGTCGTGCGGCAGGGCGCCGATGTGGCAATCATCGCCAACGGCGTCACCGTGCATTTGGCCGCCGCCGCCGCCGATGCGCTGAAGGACGAGGGAATCTCCGCGCGGGTGCTCAATTTCGCCACGCTCAATCCGCTGGACGAGGAAGCGGTGCTTGACGCCGCCGCCACCGGCGCGATCGTGACCGTTGAGGAAGCCTCGGTGCGCGGCGGGCTCGGCGGGGCGGTTGCCGAATTCACCGCCGCCAACACGCCGGTGCCGGTCGAACGCGTCGGCTTCCCCGGCTTCCAGCCGACCGGATCGGTCGCCTACCTGTTCGAGCAGAACGGGATCACGCCGGCCGGCATCGCCGCCGCCGCGAAAAGGGCGCGGGCGCGGGCGAAAAAATGACCGGCAAGCGCATCCTCGCCATTGACCAGGGCACGACCAACACCAAGGCCGTGCTTGTCGGCGAGGACGGGCGCATTGTCGCGCGCGCCTCGGCGCCGCTTGCCACGCAATACCCGCATCCGGGCTGGGCCGAGCAATCGGCGGACGACCTTTGGGATTCGGTCTGCAAGGTCATCGCCGCAATCGTCGCGGAAACCGGGGCTCCCGACGGCGTCGCCATCGCCAACCAGCGCGAAACACTGGTGATCTGGGACGCCGAAACCTCGGCTCCCATCTGCCCTGCCCCGATCTGGCAATGCCGCCGCACGGCCGATGTCAGCGCCCGGCTGATCGCCGACGGCCACGACGCCAAAGTGGTTGCGGCGACCGGACTTGGCATCAATCCGCTGTTCCCGGCCTCCAAGGCCGGATGGGTGATGGCGCATGTCGAGGCCGCAAATCCGCTACTCGACGCAGGCCGGCTGCGCTTCGGCACAGTCGATTCCTGGCTGCTGTGGAAGCTCAGCGGCGGGGCGGTGCACGCGACCGATCATTCCAACGCGTCGCGCACGCAATTGTTCGACACCGCGCGGCTCGGCTTTTCCGCCGACCTCTGCGCCCTGTTCGGCGCGCCGCTGGCCGCCCTGCCGACGCCGATGCCGTCGGACTCGCGGTTTGGCGAAACGGCAGCTGGCGCGACGGCATTGCCCGCGGGGATTCCCGTGCTCGCCATGATGGGCGACAGCCATGCCGCGCTCTACGGCCATGGCGTGCGCAAGCCGGGCACGGTGAAGGCCACTTATGGAACCGGCTCATCCCTCATGACGCTGACGCCGACGCGCGTAGCCTCGGCGCAAGGCTTGTCCGGAACCATTGCGTGGACCGACCGCGCCGGCGTCGCCTATGCACTCGAAGGCAACATCACTGTGTCGGCTCAGGCCATCGCCTTCATGGCGCAAATCCTCGGCCTGCGTGATGCGCGCGCCGTCGCCGCCCTTGCCGAAACAGTCGACAATGCGGATGGGGTCAGCTTCGTGCCCGCGCTTGCCGGCCTCGGCGCGCCCTATTGGGACGACGCGGCGCGGGGCACGATCACCGGGATGACGCACGCGACGCGGCCGGCGCATCTGGCGCTTGCCGCGATTGAGGCGGTAGCACATCAGGTCGCCGACGTGTTCGAGGCGATGCAAAGCGATATCGGCGCACCGCTCGCCGCGTTGCGCGCCGATGGCGGCGGCTCGACCAACCGACAATTGATGCAGATCGAGGCCGATCTGATCGGCCGGCCGGTGTTGCGCAGTGCGGTGGAGGAAGTCGGGGCGCTCGGCGTCGCGGCAATGGCGTTCACGCATTTCGGCGTGGCCATGCCGCTGGAATCGCAGGCGCCGGAAATATTTGAGCCCGACGGCACGAGCATGGTCGGCAAACGGGCAAGTTGGCAACGTGCTGTCCGTCAAGCGCGGGCGCCTTAGGCGGTTCTCATCCGATTCTGGATTGCTGGCGAAGGACCAGCGCGACGGCGCCGAGCACGGTGTCGTTGCCGACGAAACGGCCGAGGGTGAAACGCGGGCCGCCGCCGGCGGCGAGAGCGGCATGATGCAGCGAGTGCCGATCGTGGCTGGCGCGCAGCCGATTTAGAAACCGGTCGCCGGCAAGCGCCATTTCGCCGGTGATCACATAAAGCGGCGGGTTGATTGTGGTGCTCAATATGCCGATCGCCCAGCCGAGCGTGTCGGCGGCATCGTCTAGGAGGCGCCCGTGTCCGGAGTGCCCTTCGGCTGCGCTTTGGGCAATCTCTCCGAGAGATACGGCGTGGTCGGCAATTTCATTGGCGAGGCGCACCAGGCGCGCGCCGCCGGCGATAGCCTCGACACAGCCGCGCTTGCCGCATCGGCACAGCCCGCCATCAGGTTGCAGCGTGATATGGCCGAACTCGCCGGCAAAACCATCCTGACCGGTCAGCAGATTCCCGTTGGCGATTATGGCGCCGCCAATGCCGAGGCTGCACTTGAACAGGACGAAATCGGTTTCGCCCTGCGCAGCCCCCCACATCATTTCCGCCAGCGCGCCACAGTTGCTTTCGTTCTCGGCATGCACCGGACATTTGAGGTCGGGGCCGAAGACGCCGGCGATGTCGACGCCGTTCCACGTCGGCAGGATCGAACCCGAATGAACAACGCCGCCGGGAGAAACCGGCGCCGATACGGCAAGGCCCACGCCGAGAAGGTCGTCGATGCGCGTGCCGAGCGCGGCGCACTGATGGTCAAGCGATTCCCTGACCGCCATAGCCGCTTCCTGCGGGCTGTAATCCCGCGTCATGGCGACGGAAACCTCCGATAGAACGGCATGCGAAACGTCGCACAGCGCCAGCCGGATCTCGGTCAGTCCAAGGAGTACCCCGGCGCAAAGGCCGGATTCGGGCGCAAGCCTGACCGCCCGCGACGGGCGCCCCATGCCGCCGGTGACCGTTTCGGAATCGACTACGAGGCCTTCCGCGCGCAGGTCGGCAAGCAGGGTCGACATCGTGGAGCGGGCAAGCCCTGTTTCGTTGGCGATTTCTAGCGGCGTCGCCGAACCGCGCTTTGCCAAGGTGCGCACGACCCGCGAGGGCAGCGTGTCGCCATTGGTCATCAGGTCCAGGAGGATTCTCGATCGCACGGGTCACTACCTAGTTGTGAAAGGCGATGCTTGTCGAGGGAGGCTCTTTCACGCTGCACTTATTTCATATCAGATGAAATGGGATAGTCCGATTGTGGAAATTGACGAGTTTTTTCGTCGTTTTCGCGTCAACGGCGGACGGATTGCGAAAAAAAGGTCTCACTAACTTCGCATACGTAATAAGTCGTTGACTCCTTCGATTTTTTGCGTTTGTCTGCGATTGCGGCTTTTCCGCTGGAATTCGACGCGCTTTGCGCGCTTTGGGAGGATTGAAATGAACAGACGCTTTGCCCTGAAAACCACCCTTTCGGCGTTCACGTTTCTTGCGGCAGCCGGCTCATTCGCCCAGGCGGCGGATGTGAAGGTCTGGACTCTTTCCTTCTCCAACGACTCGGCGAACAAGGCGTGGACCCAGATCATCGCCGACTTCGAGAAAGCCAATCCCGATATCAAGGTGAAGCTGGAAACCCGATCGGTCGACGAGCACAAGGCGGCGCTGCGCGTCGCGGCGCAGTCGGACCAAGGCCCCGATATCTATTTCATGTGGGCCGGCCTCGGCCTCGGTGGCGAGTTCGTGAAGTCCGGCTTGTCGCTGCCGCTCGACGATTACTACGCCTCTTACAAGTGGGACGACCGGCTGGTCGGCGCGGCCGCCGGTTTCACCTCGAACTATCCGCCGAAGCGCCATGGCGTGCCGTTCACGTTCCACGGCGAGGGCATCTATTATTCCAAGGCGTTGTTCGAAAAGGCCGGCATCGCCGCCGCCCCGGCCACCTATGACGAGCTGAAGGGCGTCGCCCAGAAGCTGAAGGACGCCGGCATTCCCGCCATGACCTTCGGCGGCACGGTCAACTGGCACCTGATGCGCCTCATGGACGTCGTTCTGGAATCGAAATGCGGCGCCGAGAAGCACGACCAGCTCATGGACATGAAGCTCGACTGGTCGACGGAGGCTTGCGCCACCGACAGCTTCAAGGAACTGCACGACTGGACGTCAAACTACATCCTGAGCCCCTTCATGGGCATCGACCAGGCCCAGAGCTTCAATCTTTTCGTCGCCGGCAAGGCGGCGATGATGCTCGAGGGCGATTGGCTGGTTGGCCAGTTGAAGGAAGCAGGACTGAACGACGCTCAGGTCGGACTGGTGCCGTTCCCGACCGGTACCGACCGCCTCTACGGCTTCGGCGAAAATAACTACATCTCGTCGAAATCGCAGAGCGCCGACGCGGCCGCGAAATTCCTCGACTATCTGTCGTCCGACGCTGTGCAACAGCAGTTCCTTGGCAATTTCGGTTCGATCTCGATCAACAAGAACGTCAAGTACGAGAACGTCGCGCCCCTCGACCAAGCCTGGATGGACATCTTCGCGAAGTACAAGCAGGTCTACATGAACGGCGACCAGGCGTTCCCGCTTGATGTGACGACGGAGTATTTCCGCGTCATCAACGAAGTGGCGTCCAACAACATCAAACCGGAGGACGCCGGCGCGACGATGCAGAAATTCATTTCCTCCCGGAAGTGACCGCTTGGGGGCGGCGCTAGTCGCGCCGCCCCGCCTTTTCCCGAGAAGTAAGGTCCAGGCCATGCAACGCTTGTCGCTGCGGCCGCAAGCGGAAGGCTACCTTCTGGCCGCTCCCGCTTTGGCCGTGTATTTTCTGTTCGCCGTCTATCCGATGCTGGATGTGTTCCGGCTGTCGGTGTCCGAATGGAACGGCCTGACCGCCGCGCCGATCTTTGTCGGCTTCGACAATTACCGCTATGTCACGACGCAGGATCCGGTGTTCTGGACAGCCTTCGTCAATACGCTTCTGTGGACGGCATTCGCCGTCGTCGTTCCGAACCTCGTTTCCTTCGGCTTGGCTCTGTCCCTGAACCAGGCGCTTCCCGGTCGTACGGGCCTTCGCGTGATCTTCTATTTGCCGGTAATCATCGCTTCCATCGCCGTGGCGACGATCTGGAAGTGGATGTACGATCCGTTTTTCGGCCTTTTCAACGCCGTACTGACTTCAGTCGGTTTGAGCGGCTGGATCCTGGATTGGCTGGGTGACCAGAAAGTCGCGCTCTGGTCAGTCTTCGTCGCCCATGTCTGGCAGTCGGTCGGCGTATCGATGGTGCTCCTGCTCGCCGGACTGCAAAGCGTGTCTTCGACGCTGGTCGAAGCGGCGCGGATTGACGGCGCCGGGCGGTGGTCGGTGTTCCGCCACGTGACGCTGCCGGCGCTGCAGCCGACGATCGCCATCGTCATCGTCCTGTCTTTGATCAACTCGCTGAAGGCGTTCGACATCGTTTACGGCATGACGGGAGGCGGACCGGCGCAGTCGACCCAGATGCTCGCGATGTGGGCATACGGTCAGGCGATGCAACTCGGCGATTTCGGTCGGGGCGCGGCGATTTCGGTCATACTTCTCGCCGTCACCCTGATCATCGTCATACCGTATCTGCGCTGGACCTTGGCGCGCGAGGAGGCGGCGCGATGAGCATCGTTCAGCAGGCTTTTCGCCCCGTCGGCTCCACCCGCCGAGATCCCCTCCTGATCGCCTTGTGGATTGCCTTGATCCTCGTTGCGCTGGTCTGGATCACGCCGTTCGTGTTCATCGTCTTCACGTCATTGAAAACGAAAGCGGCGATCATGACGGAATCGGCCTTCGCGCCGCCGTCGACACTTGACTTCGCCAACTATGTCGATGCGTGGGGCCGTGGCAATTTCTCGGTCAACGGCTTCAATAGCGTGGTCATTTCCACCATCAAGGTGCCCCTCGGCCTGTTGTTGTCCGCCATGGCCGCCTATGCACTTGCGCGCATACCCATGAAGGGCGGCAAGCTGTTCTACCTCGCATGCGCCTTCGGTACGATGTTGCCTTTCCAGGTCATGCTGGCGCCGATCTTCCGTCAGGTGAATGCCTTCGGCCTGATCAACACCTATCCCGGCATCATCCTGCCCTATCTCGCTTTCGGAGTGCCGTACCAAGTCTTCATTCTCTACAGCTTCTTCCGCGCTGTGCCGAAGGAACTGTCGGAAGCCGCACGTATCGATGGCGCATCGCATTTCACCATTTTCCGGCGCATCTTCCTGCCGATCTCCCTTCCGGCGCTTTCCGCGTTGTTCATCCTTGATTTCGTGGCGACCTGGAACGAGTTCGCAATGGCCCTGGTGATTCTCCAGGACAAGGAGGGCTGGACCTTGCCCCTGGGCCTGATGAATTTTCAGAGCCAGTTCCAGTCGAACTACGGCTCGCTAAACGCCGCCATCGTCATGACGGTGCTGCCGGCGGCCATCGTCTATCTCATGTTCCAACGCTATTTCGTTGCCGGCCTCGCCACGGGCGCGGTCAAGGAATGATCATGACCCATGTTTACGACGTGTTCGAACTGCGCCTGACCGGCCCCGCTGACGGCAACCCATACGTCGACGCCGAACTCTACGGCGTCTTTTCGCAGGGCAACCGCAGCATCCGGGTCACCGGCTTCCATGACGGCGGCGAGGACTATCTCATCCGCTTCATGCCGGACGCCGAGGGCGCGTGGACCTACGAGACCCGGTCGAACATCGGCGCGCTCGACGGCCGGAAGGGCGCATTGCAAGCGATGCCGAAACGGGACGGCGTGCACGGGCCGGTCCGCGTCCGCGATCGGTTCCATTTCTCCCACGCCGACGGCACCCCGTATTTCCCGTTCGGCACCACCTGTTACGCCTGGACCCACCAGCCGCTCGCCACCCAGGATGATACGCTGGCGACACTCGCCAAGTCCGGCTTCAACAAGATACGCATGGGGGTATTCCCCAAGGACTACCCGTTCAACGAGAACGAACCACTGCAGCAAGTCTTTCTGCCTCGGGCTGATGGTTCTCTCGATTTCGACCGGCCGAACCCGGAGGCATTCCGCCACTTCGAGATGCAGGTCGCCAAGCTTGCCGAACTTGGCATCGAAGCCGACATCATCCTGTTCCACCCCTATGACCGCTGGGGGTACGCAACGATGACCACGGAGCAGAACTGCCGCTACGTGCGCTACATTGCGGCCCGCCTCTCGGCGCATCGCAATGTCTGGTGGGCGCTCGCCAACGAATACGATTTCATGCTCGACACCATCCCCATAGGCATCTGGGACCGGTTCTGCCACATCCTGGAGGAGCACGATCCCGTCGGCCATCTGCGCTCCATCCACAATGGCGACCAGCGGATGAATTTCGATCACCGCAAGGCATGGATCACCCACGTTTGCATCCAGAACTGGGACGTGAAACGCACGCCGGAATGGCGTGAGGCCTATGGCAAGCCGGTCGTCAACGACGAGCCTGAGTACGAGGGCAACATCTGGCCGGCTTGGGGCAACATCACCGCCGATGAACTGGTGCATCGGTTCTGGACGACCGTGATGCGCGGCGGTTACGCCGGGCATGGCGAGACCTACGCTCATCCCGAAGACCTGATCTGGTGGGCCAAGGGCGGGGTGTTGCACGGTGAAAGCTGGCGGCGGATCGCGTTTCTGCGCCGTCTCCTCGAAGAAGACGGTTCGATGGGCCTGGAACCGATGGGCACGCACGATTCATGGCCGTGGAGCCGCGTCTCCGGCGCTCGCGATCTTAATGGCAAAACCAGCTGGATCTATTTTGGCGAACACCAGCCCAATCAATGGACGACGGGGCTGCCGCCGGACGACGGCCGCCATGAGGTCGACTTGATCGACACATGGAACATGACCATCGCGCCTGCGCGGCAGGTTCCGGCCTTCATCCCGCATCCGACGCGCCATGGCACTGTGACCCGCGGCGGCGTCGCCGACGCTGCGTTTGGTGTCGAACTTCCCGGCAAGCCACGACTTGCCTTGCGCATCCGCAAGCTGGACTGAGAGGGCTCGATGGGCGCTGTATCCATTCGCAAAGTTTCGAAGGCCTACGGGGCGACGCAAGTCATGCACGGCGTCGATGTCGAGATCGGCGACGGCGAGTTCGTCGTGCTGGTCGGCCCGTCCGGCTGCGGGAAATCCACGCTGCTGCGGATGATCGCCGGATTGGAAGGCATAACCGGTGGCGAGATCGCCATAGACGGCCAGCGCGTCAATGATCTTGAGCCCAAGGATCGCGACATCGCGATGGTTTTCCAGAATTACGCGCTCTACCCGCAGATGACGGTCGCCCAGAACATGGGCTTCGCTCTCGAAATTGCCGGGCGCCCGAGAGACGTGATCCGCCAGGAAGTGGAAAAGGCGGCGGATATCCTGTCGCTGCGGCCACTGCTTGACCGCAAGCCGGCGCAACTGTCCGGTGGCCAGCGCCAGCGCGTCGCCATGGGACGCGCCATCGTCCGGCATCCGAAGGTTTTCCTGTTTGACGAGCCGCTGTCGAACCTTGACGCCAAGTTGCGTGTCCAGATGCGCGCGGAGATCAAGGCTCTGCACCAGCGGCTGAAATCGACGATCGTCTATGTAACCCACGACCAGATCGAAGCCATGACCATGGCCGACAAGATTGTCGTGCTCAACAATGGTCTGGTCGAACAGATCGGTGCGCCGCTCGACCTTTACGACCGGCCGCAGAACACGTTCGTCGCCGGCTTCATCGGAAGCCCGGCGATGAACCTCTTGGAGGGGATCGTCGACGGCGACGCAGTAATCGTCGCCGGTCAACGCTTGCCGAAACCGGCGGGCCTGGAAACCGGTACCCCTGTGGTTTACGGAATTCGACCGGAAGACATGGTCTTCGGCGACGGTGCTCCGGCCAGGGTGATCGTCGTCGAGCCGACGGGTGCCGAAACGCATCTGACGCTGGACCTCGGCGGCAAGACGGTTACTGCCGTGACGCGGGATCGGTTGTCTGTTGCGCCTGGCAGCGAGATCGGCGTCACGCTGATCAGCTCAAGGGCCCACTGTTTCCTGGCTAATACCGGAAAGCGCATTCCCGTTTAGTCTGGGCCCGTTTTTATGGTCAGCTGCGTGCGGGAGCGAATGCCGACAATCCCATGCCGGTGGGGGCAAGGCAGTCGTGCGCCATTTCCATTTGTCGGCGGTAGGCGATCAGATCCTTGATCGTGATCAGGTGCAGCCGGTGACGCGCCGAGAATTGACGCAAATCATCGAGTCTCGCCATGGAACCGTCGTCGTTGGCGACTTCGCAGATCACCCCTGACGGTTTTAGCCCGGCCAGCAGGGCAAGTTCCACCGCCGCTTCGGTGTGACCCGGCCTGCCCAATACGCCCTCGGGATGAGCCCGAAGCGGGAATATGTGGCCCGGCCGGGCGAAATCGTCGGCCCTGCTTGTCTCGTCCATCAACGCCCGGACCGTCGCCGCGCGATCTGCGGCTGAAATACCCGTCGCGGTCCCGTGAATATAGTCCACCGATACGGTGAACGCCGTATTCAGGACTTCGGTGTTGCGGCGGACCATCAACGGGATTTCGAGGTGGTCGAGCCTGTCGCCCTGCATTGCCACACAGATCAGGCCGCGGGCGTGGTTCATCATGAACGCGATGGCGGCCGGCGTTATCGCGTCCGATGCGATGATGACATCGCCTTCGTTCTCGCGGTCCTCGTCGTCGACGACCACGACCATCTCGCCGCGCGCGATGGCGGCGATCGCATCTTCAATTCGGGAAACTGACATTTGTCTTGCCTTTCAAGGGTCTGTAAGCGTTCGGGGCACGCGCGCAGTATTTCCCTTGGGCGAACAAGCATGGCCGCATCCGCTTGCGCGAATGCGATCAGCCTTGTCCTCTTCCATCCGGACTGTACCGTCGGCTCCGGCTTTTCACCGGATCTGCTGACCTTTCATCGACGATGAAAGCGCTCGCGGGCTCCGGGTTTTCCCGATACCGCCGGTGGGGAATTCCACCCCGCCCTGAGAACATGCGATGAATAATCGTATTCCGCGCAGCATGGCAAGGGGGCAGTCGGCCGCCGGGCTCGGAGGACTATCGTTCGGTGCCATCGAGCGGGCGATCCCGCAGGCGATCCTGAAGGAATTCGATGAAGCCTTGCGTCCTGGTCGACACTCCCGCGCCGGCTTACCGATTAGTATGCCTGGAACGTTAGAATGCTTGCAGGACTTTCGGCGCTTTGGACGAGTCTGACAAAATTGGGTGCGGTCAGACGCAAGTTACATGCCCGTGACCTGCCACTGAACTGTCATCCAGCGGCGATTAGAGCCTCGGCCGTTTCTGCTCCGATACCATTCTCTGGATCGCCGGAAGGTAGAGTTTCCCGGCCTTTTCACCACGGCGGGCTGGTGGCGCCATCGGGATTGAGCAACGAGATCGGCACCTTGTGCCCGATCGCCCCATGCGGGCGCACCTCGTTATAGTATCTGCGCCAATCCTCCATCTTTTCGGCCGCGTCGGCAAGCGTCAGGAACCAATGGGCGTTCAAGCACTCCGCCCGGAAGCGGCCGTTGAAGGCCTCGATATAGGCGTTGTCGGTCGGCTTTCCCGGCCGGCTGAAGTCGAGCGTCACGCCTTTCGCATAAGCCCACAGGTCGAGGTCGCGGGAGACGAACTCGGAGCCCTGGTCAACGCGGATCGTCTTTGGATAACCGATCGTCGGGCATACCTGCTCCAGTGCCCGGACCACGTCCTCGGCGCGATAGCTGAACCGGGGATCGAGCAGGGCAAGTCGCGTGATGCGTTCGGGCGCCTACGCCAACACCTCCATCGCCACGCTTCCGCCCATCGAAAAGCCGGCAAGCGCGAAGCGCGGCGGGGCCGAGGCCCGCGAATCGGCGTCGAGCGTGGCCATCGTGTCCTTCGCAGTCGGCAGCGCATGGGCAAGGCCGTGCGGATACATAACGGCAGGCAGGCTGCCCACTCGCACTTCATGCCGGGAACAATGATCAGCGGATCGCCCACCGGATCACGCCGCGCGGCGCGCGCTTTCCTTCAACGTCGCGAGCTTCGCCCAGGCGATTTCAGAGTCGACTGCGCCTAAACCGGCGAATGTGCCGAACCCGCAATCGGAACCTACGATGACACGCTCTTTGCCTCTGCGACCCGCACGGACAGCAAATAGTAATATAGTCACCATCCCGGTGATCTATCCATAGTAGTATCATTGATCGATCGTACGCGTTTATTTCACTCTATCGCCAACGCTTTGATTATTTCAGCGGCCAGCTTCGGATGTTTGTACGCGAGCCGATCTATGAGTGCGTTGAACGCGTCAGGCGCCGCATTCTCATTTCTTCGCGCGACGCCAGCAACCAGATGCGCGCGCTGCTCATCGTCCGGTCGCCCGTAGTGGGCAAAGGTCGTCTCGAGTCTCTTGTGGCCAAGGTTGATGCTGAGAGCGATCACTTCCGCGGGCGTCAGATAGAGTGTCATCATGTGCCGCGTGAGCATGTGCCGGAACACATGCGGCGCATACGGATGAAGGCCTATCGAGGAAAAAGCGCCGCGAACGACCGCCCTGACCTGTGTCGAGCCTCTCCAGCAAGGCACGGCACCCGCGGGTAGCGTGCGACCTTCCTCAAGGCTTTGGATTTGCGTATCGCCGGGAAACAGAGCATCGGCTCCAGACAAGCCAAGCGCCTTGATTTCGTTGACCCAAGTCTCGACTGTGACGAGCGCCTCCGGAACGAAGGGCATGAAGAACACCACATAACTCCGGGAAAACTTCGTGCGCACATAGCGCCCGTCATGGCGTATCGATTTTTTCGCCAGTTCAATTGAACCGATCGTCAGGGATGCCAGCGCATTGGCGCGGATGGCGCTTACCAGCAGCAAGGCCATGATCGCCCGATCGCGGCGTTGCAGAAGCGTATCGGCAGGCATCGCAGCGAAAGCGGCGCGCGCCTGTTCAAGATTCGGTACGGGCCGCGGTTCGCCTGCACGGGCACGTTCGCGATCGGCCCGGCTCGCGCGGAACCATTCGATGGTTTCCCTGTGAAGCCCAATCCCATCCTTCGTATCGGCGAGCCAACTGAAAAAATCCCGACAGTGGTCAAGCATGTGGACGACAGTCGAGTGGGAAAGCTTCTGGCCGGTCACTCGGCTGACGTGCGAAAGCAGGTGCTCCTTGAAGGCAACTACCTCGTCTTGTTCCAGCCTATGGAACGCGCGAAAGCCTGTGAACTCCTCAAAGGCGGTCAGGGCTGCGAGCTTGGCCGATATAGTCGAAGCGGCAAGGCCTCGCCGGTTTTCCAGCGATCGTCGCCAATCATGTCGCAGCTCATCGTTCGGTTTGCATTTCATTTGTGGGCTCTATCTGTTTCGGTAAACCCGAACGGCAGAGAGAGCTGGTCCGACTCAATAGTGTAGTCAGCCCCTTCTGGCGTTCGGTCGGGTTTTTGTCGGTGTGGCGAAACAGGAGGAATCAGCGAGTCGCGTGCCGTATCATCCGGTCGCGGAATTCGAGCCGCTGCAGGTGCCTGGGCGACGGCGGGGGGTGTTAAATCGGCGAGCAGTTCCGAACGTGCGGCTAGTGCCGAAGCTGCATCACGTGAGTACGATCTGTACATCGTGTTCCCGCAGGTCGAGCATTTCGCCTCCAGGCGGAGTGACGGTGCGAACGGGTTGGCGCCGCAAACCGAACCCACTACCGGATCACTCGGCGCGTGGCAGGTCATACAGTAGAACTGCGTCAACGACAGCGGCTGCTTTGCAGCATGGTTGCGGGCAGCGTGAAACCGATTGAGCCCATCGCCGCGGACAAGAATTCGCGATACCCCAGCAACGCGCACCAGCCCCTGACGGAGCCAATTCCGTACCGTCTGTTCGTCTACTCCGTACAGCCGCATAACCTCGAGGAGCGAGTAGACGTCGTCATTGCGTGCCTTGGTCGCGCTATGGAAGCGGCGAAAGTGTCGCCGTTTCCGCTTGCAATCGGTAGGCCCGGACCTTGAACTGCCAGCGGACAGGACCGCTCCAATTCGTCCCCGCCGCGCCATCATGCGTGTTCCAGCGACCGGTCGTAGGCGTAGAGGTCGGCAACGGACCATCGAGTACTACCAGGCGCCACCTTGTAGGGGCGAGGGAATATCCCTTGAGCCACCCACCGCCAGATTGATGCAATTGATGTGGAATATCGCCTCGCGACTTCCCGGACCGAAAGAAAGTGCACCTCGGCGGGGGCTGGATCCCGGGCGTTTTCCTCAGCCGCTTTTGCAGGTTTCGGCTCGTGAAACCTTTTTCTCGACTTGCCGCGAATGGGATCCGGGCGCCGGCCGAGAGCACGCTTTCCAGTTCGGCGACTGTTGCGATTCTGCTTTGGGGTTTTGGTGTCGCGGCTCGCCGGAACCGAAGAGGCTACATGTTCTCTCGAGTCGTCGCCTGCTTGCGTTTCTGTTGAATCATCGCATCGATCTGGAGCCGTACTCGGTGCGATCGGCTGTTCAGCGCAAGCGCGAGCGATCGTAGGCGCGCCACATGTCGGCCCCGCGCCATCCGCGACAAGGCCGGCTTCAAGCAAGTCCAGTTGATCATTGATAGTCGAGCGCTTGACCATGACGTGCGGGCGGCTCTCACCGCCCCTCCACAGCACGTCCTGCGCTCTCAAGAGGGAAACCGAATCAACGATAGCCTGAGCCGGCCATCACTGCAAGACGGCGAGGCACCGGGATACGAGCCACCGCGTGTGGGGCCGGATGTGGGGCCAAGAAATCTGCCGAGAGGAATAAATGATATTTTTCAGTTAGATGATGCATATAACTGGCGGAGAGGATGGGATTCGAACCCACGAGGGACTTTTGGCCCCTACTCCCTTAGCAGGGGAGCGCCTTCGACCACTCGGCCACCTCTCCGCGCGAGCGGTGGATAGGGGAAAGCGTGCGGCCATGCAACGCAATTGTGCAGGCGGGCCGCCGCCGGCCGGCCAAGTGCGGCGCGCTTTCCCTTTGCGTTTTTCCGCCGCGCTTTCCACAATGGAAAAAAACCGCGCAGGCCCGCCATGACCGACCGCCCCCGCTTCACCCCGCTCGCCGCCAGCCTTCCCGCCACCGTGCCCTTCGTCGGGCCGGAGGCGATCGTGCGCCAGCGCGGCAGGCCGTTTGCCGCCCGCCTCGGCGCCAACGAGAACGGCTTCGGCCCCTCGCCCCGGGTGCTGGAGGCGATCGGCGCCGCCGCGCCGGGGCTGTGGATGTACGCCGATCCGGAAAACCATGGCCTCAAGGCCGCCTTCGGCGCCGCGCTCGGCCTGCCGCCCGCCCATGTCGCCATCGGCGCGGGCATCGACGAGCTGCTCGGGCTGACGGTGCGGCTCTTCGCCGGCCCGGGCGATGCCGTCGTCACCTCGCTCGGCGCCTACCCGACCTTCAACTTCCATGTCGTCGGCTTCGGTGCGCGGCTTGTCACCGTGCCCTACCGCGACGACCGCGAGGATCTCGATGCGCTCGCCGCGCGCGCGGCGGCGGAAAACGCCGCGATCGTCTATCTGGCCAATCCCGACAACCCGATGGGCAGCTGGTGGCCGGCCGCCGACATCATGCGCTTCGTCGAAGCGGTTCCGGCCACCACGCTGATCGTGCTTGACGAGGCCTATGGCGAGACCGCACCCGAAGGCACGCTGCCGCCTGCGGCCTTTTCCCGGCCGAACCTCCTGCGCTTCCGCACGCTGTCGAAGGCCTACGGGCTGGCCGGGCTGCGCTGCGCCGCCGTCACCGGCGAACCGGACCTCGTCCAGGCCTTCGACAAGGTGCGAAACCATTTCGGCATGGGCCGCATCGCGGAACCGGCGGCCCTGGCCGCGCTCGGCGATGGCGAGCATCTGGCCCGCACGCTCGCCCGCATCGCGGCGGCGCGC
>WPCI01003962.1_pt1 | contig 23225 bp, 20 predicted proteins | sample 5399871 | NCBI WGS metagenome assembly WPCI01 (sample SAMN12869469, study PRJNA574797) | sludge metagenome | isolation source: wastewater treatment of pH7 | place: China:Beijing | collected 2019-05-20 | reverse complement strand
TTCGATGAGGTCGTCAATCTGGCCCGCAAGCAGAAGCTGCTGTCCTCGGACCACTTCACGGTCGACGGCACGCTGATCGATGCCTGGGCTTCGTTCAAGAGTTTTAAGCCCAAGGATGGCACCCCGCCCAAGGACGGTGATGACGGCACGGGGATGGTCGACTTCAAGGGCGAGAAGCGCTCGAACGCCACGCATCAAAGCACGACCGATCCCGAGTCCCGCCTCATGAGAAAGGGCAAGGGCCAGCCGGCCAAGCTCAGCTATGGCGGGCATGTGCTCATGGAGAACCGCAATGGGCTGTGCGTCGACATCCTCATCACGGAATCGACCCAGGCCGAGCATCGTGCCGCGCGACAGCTGCTCACTCGCGCACGACGACGGCACATTCACCCCAAGACGCTCGGCGCCGACAAGGGCTACCACGTGAAGGAATTTGTCGCGCACTTGCGCGAGCACGCGGTGCGACCGCACATCGCGCGTATCAAGGATCGGAAGACGCCCGGCCTGGATGGGCGAACCACCCGGACCGAGGGCTACCGGGTCAGCCAACGAAAGCGAAAGCGCGTCGAGGAGATCTTCGGTTGGTTGAAAACGGTCGGCGGATTGCGAAAGTCCCGTTTCATCGGCCAGGCGAAGACCCAGATGGCGGCCTTCATTTCCGGTGCCGCATACAACCTGCTTCGAATCGCGAAATTGAGCGTTTCGGAGGTGAAGGCATGAGCACAGGCGCACAAACGGGCCTTCGCGGTCGCCGTTGCGGCCACGAAGGCAATTCGAACGCGGTGCGAAGGCGATTCCGGAAAGCGATGTCACGATGAAACTCGACCTGAACCTCAGTGCTGGCGCGGTACCGCCGGCTTTTTCATCGCGCTGCTAAGCCTCAAAAACCAATCAAGAACGGAGTGGTGGTATGCATATTAAGAGCTTCGAAGTTATTGGACTATTCGGGCGCGAAAGCCCGCTCCGACTCAACTTCAATCAGGACTTAAACATTGTCACGGGTAGGAATGGCGCCGGAAAGACAAGCATTCTAAAGCTTGCTTGGTACATCATGAGCGGTAATATTTTGCAGGCTGTTAAGGAGGTGAGCTTCAGAAAGGCCACTCTTGAGACGTCAGAGTACAGTTGTACGGTCTATCGCCTTTCCCCAATGACATGCCGGATAGATTGGCGGGACTCTGACGGAGTTCAAACTTTTGAGGATTTAAAGGACGACGACGGGGATGTGGTTTTCAATGCAGAAGATGAGGCTAATAGTCGATTAATTGCGATTGGTTCGTCAGTATTCCTGCCAACCTTTCGCCGAATAGAGGGCGGATTTACGCTAAGCGATCGAAGTAATGCGCTATCGCGAGCGAGGAATGACATTGAAGAGTCACTTATTGCATTATCCAAGCGGCTAACGAACGGCAGTCATGTCTTCGTGGCAGCATTGAGCACTGTAGATGTTGTAAACCTCTTGGTTCGGCAATACACCGACCTTTCAGAGGAGTACAACAATCTTCAGCAGAGAATGTCCCAAGATGTGATTGCAAAAATAAAGGCCTACAAGCGAGAGGCAGGCGATACCGCAAAGCTACATAGTGCAAATCAGCTTCTAGATGACATTCGCACAGAAATTGAAGGCATGGAAGACTCCCGGGAGGAAATCATGCGTCCTCTGGAAGCCGTCCGGGGCTTGGCGATGCGACTATTTCGTCATTCTGGCATCAAGCTTGGCCGCAGTCTGAGTTTCGGTGATGCGGCTGGTGCTGTTAACTCCGACGCGCTCTCGGCTGGCGAGAAGCAAATGTTGAGCTTCATTGCATACAACGCGTTCTATCGCGATGCGGTGTTCTTTGTCGACGAACCTGAGCTGAGTCTTCATGTGGATTGGCAACGCCAATTGTTTTCTATTTTGATGAGCCAGCAGACGAGCAACCAATTCGTAATAGCCACCCATTCGCCTTTTATCTATAGCAAGTATCCAGATAAGGAGCTTCTGATCGACCCCGCACGCGGTGATGAGGAGGCGTAGTCGTGGCATCCGCAAGAGCTAGGAAAGCCCAACCGACTGTGGATGAGATCATCGCCCTTCTCAAGAAGACGGATTTGCCGACAGTTGTATGCGAGGGATCCGATGATCTAATAGTCTACCGACGTTTCGAGGAGCATTTGAGCCACATTGGTGTGTCCATTCTGCCTGCAGGGGGACGAGAAAATGTACTTGAAGTTTTTGAGAGACGCGGTGAGATTCCAACCTCAGTGCGGCTTGCATTCATCGCTGATCGCGACACATGGGTCAATACTGAGATTCCTACAGCATATGTAGCGCCTGCACTCTGCCTCACCTCTGGGTATTCGATAGAGAACGATGTTATAGCTGACGGAAATCTCGAGGGTCTTTTGGTTGGTTCCGAAGTGACGAGCTATAAAGCGGAGCTTGAGGAGTTTCTCGATTGGTACGCTTTGGCACTTTCTCGCCATCTGGCTAATCCGTCTGATTCCATTTCGAACCATCCTGATCACGTATTGGATGCCACTGCAAAGCCCGCGCTTATAGCGCTGCGTCCAGGAGAAATGTATCCAGTCGAGTTGAGAGCTGCACTGTCTTCCCATTACGGAATGCTTGTCCGAGGAAAATCGCTGCTTTTTCTCTTGATTCGAAACACGAATACTCGTCCTGGTCTGCCGAGGCATACAGACAAGGCTCTGCTGGAGATTGTTGCTGCTCGTCCAGGGGCACTGTTAGCGAAACTTAGGGAAGCGGTTGAAGCCGCGTTTGTGTTGACCTAGCGGCAACGTTAATGGCACGCCTTTCGAGCCCTCCATCGAGAGGACATTACCGGCGAGTTGGGCGCTGCCGCTCATGGCGAACATTAATCACAGCTTCGCTTGGGTGCGCCATTGAAGGAAGGTACCTTGGACTTCTTTCGTTCCATCACAATGCTGAGGTTTTGCTAATCACTATGTCGCGGCCTTGTGCGACTGCGCTTCGTCCACGCCCACCTGTGTGCGCTTGAGCCGCAGGCTCAGCACCAGCGCCAGGCCGATGAGGCCGAGGAGCATGTAGCCCACGTTGGTGAGGGCGGTATTCAGGCCGGCGATGTTGGCTTCGGCGAGCACGGTGTTGGCCGACAGGCCGGCCTCGCCCAGGCGGGTGGCGACTTCGGCGGGCAGTTCGCGGGCGCGGCTGCCGGTGGCGCGGGCCAGCGCCTCCAGGCTCGCCGTGTCGAGCCCTAGCGCTGCGGTCTGGCGCATGATTGCGTCCTGCGTGGCGTAGGCCAGGCTGGCGCCGAACACCGCCAGCGACAGCGACGAGCCGGTGGGGCTGCCGAGGTCGCGGAACATGCTGAACAGGCCGCTGCCGGCGCCCATGTTCTTGGCGGGCACCGCGCCCAGCGCCAGCTTCATGATCGCCGGGGTGTTGCAGCCGATCGACAGGCCCATGATGCAGGCTACCGCGATCACCATCCACAGCGGCGTGGTGACGTCGATGTTGAGGAAGAGCAGGGTGCCGCCAAGGCTGGCGAGCATGGCGATGATGACCAGTACGCGCGGCTCGATGCGGTCGACCAGCTTGCCTGCGATCGGCGAGCTGATGAGCCCGCTGCCGTACAGGAACAGGGTGACGAAGCCGAACTGCGCGGCCGTGCCGCCCGGGCGGCTGTTGATGAAGAAGGCCAGCGAGTAGACGACGCCGCTGGAGAAGATCATGTGCAGCCAGTAGATCGCCGAGGGCGTGGCGAAGGCGCCGCGCGACAGGATGCCGAGGTCGATCACCGGGTTCGGCGCGCGCTTGCTGTGGCGCCACAGCACCACCAGCGCGCTGATGCCCACGACCACGATGGCCCAGGTGATGGGCGATTCCTTGCCGAAGTTGGTTGCCCAGGTGGGCAGCGACAGCAGCGAGGCGATGACGGCAAACAGCAGCATCGCACCGGTGTAGTCGAAGGCGGCCTGGTGCTTGGCGGGGGCGATCTCGGGCACCAGCATGCGCACGGGGACGAGGCCGACCAGGGTGAGCGCACCGCTGATCCAGTACACGCTGGGCCAGCCCAGGCGGTCGATCAGCAGGCCGCCGAGCAGGCCGCCCGAGGCCGCGCCGAAAGTCATCGTGAAGGCGAGGATGCCCAGCGCCAGGCCGCGCTTGTTGTCCGGGAACAGGTGCGCCGCATACGCGAACACGCCGGGCAGGATGCAGGCCGCGCCCAGGCCCTGGACGAAGCGGGCGCCGAGGAAGAACCCGAAGTTGGGCGCCCAGGCGGCGGCGAACTCCGACACTGCGAACACCAGCATGCCGATCGTGATCACCCGCTTGCGCCCGTACTGGTCGCCCAGGCGGCCCATGATCGGCGCGAACACGGTCAGTGCCAGCGAGTACAGGATCAGGATCAGCGCCGACATGTTCACCGGAATGCCGAAATGCCGGGTCACGCTCGGCAGCGCAGGGGCCTGGAAGGCGGCAGCCTCGATGGTGATGAAGGTGCCGAACAGCAGCGCGGCATACACCGCCCAGGCTGAGCGCGTGTCGGTACGTGAATCCATGGGCTGTCTCCGTATGCAGCGCATGCGGATGCGCGCCGCCTTGTTCTGTCGGGCGGATGGTCGGGCCCGGGGGGTGGGGACACATCGTCCGATGGGACTAAAGCGGGCTCGGAAACGGAGGCCGGCGATCGGCACCCGGTTCGCTGCCGAATGTCGGGTTTCGCTTGCCTTGTCCATCGTCCGTTCAGACGAAGTGTCGCCGAGGGGCCTGCTCTTAGACTCGCTGCAAGCGCTGCGAAAAGCTGCGACGCATCACCAGATGCATGCGCGCCGCTGGTCGCGGCAGGGTCCCGCAGGCGCCGCCGTCGATCGGGCGCGCCTCACACAACAGCAGGAGACGAACTTGGCTGAACAGGAATGGATGTCCGAAGTGCGTGCCAAGGTGGGTCGCGAGTACGGTCGCGTCTACGCCTGGGACGAGGTCAACGCGCCGATGATCCGCCAGTGGTGCGAGGTGATGGGCGTCGATAACCCGCTCTACCTCGATGCGGATTACGCCGCCACCACCGAGTTCGGCGGCATCGTGGCGCCGCCGGCGATGCTGCAGGCCTGGTGTCTCGAAGGCCTGCACATGAATAACTACGCGCCGGGTTCGACTGACGAAAACCCTTACGAAGTGCTCAAGATCATGGAAGCGCACGGCTACCCCTCGGTGGTGGCGGTGAATTCCGACCTCAGCTTCGAGCGCTACGTGACGCTGGGTGAAAAGCTCTACTACACGACCCGCCTGGATGCGGTCGGCGAGGAGAAGACCACCGCGCTCGGCACCGGCTACTTCGTCACCCTCATCATGAGCTTCTTCTCGCAGAAGCCCGGTGGCGACGAGCGGGTCGGCCAGCTGCTGTTCCGCGTGTTCAAGTTCCGCCCCGCCAACGTGCCCAAGCCGGTGGAGAAGGGCGCGGCGCCTGCGGTACCCAAGTTCAAGCGTCCCAAGCCGGGCGTCAGCGACGACACCCGCTTCTTCTGGGAAGGCGCCGCCGCCGGCAAGCTGCTGATCCAGCGCTGCACCCGCTGCGGCACGCTGCGCCATCCGCCGGCGCCGGTGTGCATCAAGTGCCATTCCTTCGACTGGGACACGGTCGAGGCTTCCGGCAAGGGCAGCATCTACTCCTTCGTCGTCATGCACTACCCCGAGGTGCCGCCCTTCGAGCATCCCAACCCGATCGGCCTCATCGAACTCGACGAGGGCGTGCGCCTGATCGCCGGCCTGGTCGGCGTCAAGCGCGACGAGGTCAAGATCGGCCAGCGCGTGCAGGTCGAGTTCCAGTCCTTCGACGACGGCGAGCTGACCCTGCCGATGTTCCGCCCGGTTGCGGCCTGAGGAGAAGAGCATGGATTTCCAACTGACTGACGACCAGCGCGCCATCGCCGACATGGCAGGCAGCCTGTTCGGTGACCTGTGCACCGACGACCGCCTGCGCGCCTTCGATACCGCCGGCGAGCCCTTCATGGCCGACCTGTGGAAGCAGTGCGTCGAAACCGGCCTGCATGCGCTGGCCATTCCCGAGCAAGCGGGCGGCAGCGGGCTGGGCATGACCGAGCTGATGCTGGTGCTCGAGGCCCAGGGGCGCGGCCTCGGCCACGTGCCGCTGTGGCGTCACCAGCTCGCCGCCGCCACGCTGGCGCGCTTCGGTGGCGCCAGCGGTGCCGAGATCGCTACGGCCGCCGCCGAGAGCAAGCTGATGATCACGCTGGCGCTCGGTGCCGCCGCGCGTGCCCACGGCATCGCGCTCAAGGCCCGCCGCGAAGGCGACGGCTGGGCGCTGGATGGCAAGGTCGCCGCCGTGGCGCTGGGTGCGGAAGTGTGCCGCGCGCTGCTGCTGGCCGAGACCGACGACGGCCCCCGCCTGGTGTCGGTGGACCTGCGTGCAGCCGGCATCGAGAAAGTACCGGGCGTGTTCACGCATCGCGAGGCGGTCGCCGACCTCGGCTTCAACGCCCACCGCCTTGCGGCGGACGCGGTGCTGCCCGAGGCCGCGCTGCCCTGGCTGGAGCAGCGTGCGATCGCCGCGCTGGCCGCGCTGCAGCTGGGCGTCAGCGCCGAGCAGGTACGCCGCACGGTCGAGTACATCAACGACCGCCGCCAGTTCGACCGCGCCATCGCCACCTTCCAGGCCGTGCAGATGAGCATGGCCGACGCCCACATCGCCATCGAGGCGCTGCGCTCCGCGCTGTGGCAGCTGGTGTATCGCCTGGATGCCGGCCTGCCGTCGCCGTCCGAGGCGCTGGCGGTCAAGTACCTCGCCAGCGAATGCGGCCACCTCGTCGGCCACAAGGCGCAGCACGTGCATGGCGGCATCGGCGTCGATCTGACCTACCCGATCCACCGCTACCTGTACTGGAGCCGCGCGCTCGGCATCACCCTGGGCGGCAGCGCCGCCACGCTCGAACGACTCGGCGACTGGCTCGCCAACAACGACAAGCTGGGATGGAAATATGACCTCGAAGAACAGCAAGCGCTTTGACGACGTGCGCCTCGGCGAGGCGCTGCCCGAGCTGGCGATCCCGATCACCACGACGCTGATCGCCTCGGCGGCGATCGCCACCCGCGACTACTTCCCCGGCCACCACGACATGGAAGCCGCCCAGCAGCTCGGCTCGCCGCACGTGTTCATGAACATCCTCACCACCAGCGGCCTCACCCAGCGCTTCGTGGAAGGCTGGGCCGGTCCGGCGGCGCGCTTCAAGGATCTCCGGATCAAGCTCGGCGCGCCCAACTACCCGGGCGACACCATGACTTTCAGCGGCGAGGTCGTCCGCACCGATGCGGCCAGCCGCGAGGTGGACGTCGCCCTCAAGGGCAAGAACTCGATGGGCAGCCACGTGACCGGCACGGCCACGCTGGTGCTGCCCTGACACGCGGAGAACCGAACACATGACGGATATGTCCCTTTCCGGCCGCGCCGCCATCGTTGGCCTGGGCGCGACCGAATTCTCCAAGAACTCCGGCCGCACCGAGCTGCGCCTGGCCATGGAATCCACCCTGGCCGCGCTGGCCGATGCCGGCATCGACCCCTCCGAGGTCGAAGGCTTCTCGTCCTACACTATGGACAAGGTGCCCGACTACGAGATCGCGCGCCTGCTCGGCTGCAAGAACGTCAAGTTCTTCTCGCAGATCCCGCACGGCGGCGGCGCCGCCTGCGCGCCGGTGGTGCATGCCGCGATGGCGGTGGCCACCGGCCTGGCCAAGGTGGTGGTGGTGTTCCGCGCCATGAACGAGCGTTCGTGGTACCGCTTCGGCACCGGCACCTACGGCTTTGGCGACACGCCGATCTTCGAGAACGTGAACTACGGCTGGTACATGCCCTACGGCTTCCACACCCCGGCCGCCTGGGTGGGCATGTTCGCCCAGCGTTACATGCACGAATACGGCGCCACCAGCGAGGACTTCGGCCGCGTGTCGGTCGCCGTGCGCGACTTCGCCGCCACCAACCCGGCCGCCTTCTTCTACGGCAAACCGATCACGCTGGAAGAGCACCAGGCCTCGAAGTGGATCGCCGAGCCGCTGCGCCTGCTCGACTGCTGCCAGGAATCCGACGGTGCGGTGGCGATGGTCATCACCTCGGCCGAGCGCGCCCGTGACCTCAAGCAGAAGCCGGTCATCATCAAGGCCGGTTCGCAGGGCATCACCGAAGGCCAGCAGAGCATGACCTCCTACTACCGCGACGACATCACCGGCCTGCCGGAGATGGGCGTGGTGGCCAAGGAGCTCTACGCCCAGTCCGGCCTCGGCCCCGACGCCTTCCAGACCGCCGTCATCTACGACCACTTCACCCCCTTCGTGCTGCCGCAGCTGGAAGAGTTCGGCTTCTGCAAGCGTGGCGAGGCGAAGGACTTCATCCGCGCCGGCGAGCACGCCCGCGGCGGCAAGCTGCCGATCAACACCCACGGCGGCCAGCTCGGCGAGGCCTACATCCACGGCATGAACGGCGTCGCCGAGGCGGTGCGCCAGGTACGTGGCACGGCCGCCAACCAGGTGGCCGATGTCGAGAACGTGCTGGTCACCGCCGGTACCGGCGTGCCCACCAGCGGCCTCATCCTCGGCGTCGCCTGAGCGAAGGAGAAGGAACGATGTTCGTCGATCTGACCCCGGAACAACACGCGCTGCGCCTGCAGGTGCGCGATTACTTCCAGACCCTGATGACCCCCGAGCTGCGCAGCGAGCTGCGCGGCAAGGAAGGCGGCGAGCTGTACCGCAACACCATCCGCAAGATGGGCGCGGACGGCTGGCTGGCGGTGGGCTGGCCCAAGGAGCACGGCGGCCAGGGCTATGCCGCCACCGAGCAGCTGATCTTCTTTGAAGAGGCCAACATCGCCGGCGCGCCGCTGCCCTTCGTCACCATCAGCACGGTCGGCCCGGCGCTGATGGAGGCGGGCACCGAGCTGCAGAAGAAGAAGTTCCTGCCCGGCATCGCCGCCGGCGAGATCATGTTCGCCATCGGTTATTCGGAGCCGGAGGCGGGCTCAGACCTCGCCACGCTCAAGACCAGCGCGCGGCTCGAAGGCGACCACTTCGTGGTCAACGGCAACAAGCTGTGGACCTCGGGCGCCGAGGCCGCCGACTACGTCTGGCTCGCCGCGCGCACCGACCCCAACCTGCCGCGCCACAAGGGCGTGTCCATCCTGATCCTGGACACCACGGTGGAAGGCTTCTCGCACACCGTCATCCCCACCTGCAGCAACCCCACCGCCGCCACCTACTACGACAACGTCAAGGTGCCCAGGGACATGCTGGTGGGCGAGCTCAACGGCGGCTGGAAGTTGATCACCGCCCAGCTCAACCACGAGCGCCTGGGCCTGGGCTCGTGGTCGGACAAGGTCGTCGCCCTGTTCCGCCGCGTGCTGCTGTGGGCCAAGGCCCAGGACGAGAACGGCCGCCGCGCGGTCGATGCGGCCTGGGTGCGCAGCCTGCTCGCCGAGTGCTATGCCAGGATCGAGGCCATGCGGCTGATCAACTTCCGCATCGCCGCCGACCTCGAGCGCGGCCACATGGACGTGGCGCTGGCTTCGGCCACCAAGGTGTACGGCTCGGAGTCGGTGGTCGATATCCTGCGCAAGCTGTCCGAGATCGTCGGCGCCAGCGGCCTGGTGCGCGAAGGCTCGGCCGCCGCGGCCCTGCTCGGCGAGCTGGAGTACGAAGTGCGCGCCTCGGTCACGCTGACCTTCGGCGGCGGCACCAACGAGATCCAGCGCGAACTGGTGGCACAGTTCGGCCTCGGCATGCCGCGTTCGCGCTGAACCCCGCACAGGAAGAAGACATGAGCACCCTCGAAGATTTCCGCCGCGAGACCCGGGCCTGGCTCGAGGCCAACTGCCCGCCCTCGATGGGCACCGCGATGCCCGACGGCGAGCTGGTATGGGGCGGGCGCACGGTCGAGTTCAAGCACGAGGACCAGCGCCTGTGGTTCGAGCGCATGCGCGACAAGGGCTGGTTCTGCCCCGACTGGCCGGCCGAGTATGGCGGCGGCGGGCTGACGCCGGAGCAGAACGCGGTGCTCGAGGCCGAAATGCGCCGCCTGCGCTGCCGCCCGCCGCAGATCAACCTCGGCATCTGGATGCTGGGCCCGGTGATCCTCGAGTTCGGCAGCGAGGCACAGAAGCGCGAGCTGCTGCCGCCGATGGCGCGCGGCGAGATCCGCTGGTGCCAGGGCTTCTCCGAGCCCAACGCCGGCTCCGACCTTGCCAGCCTCAAGACCAGCGCGGTCGATGCCGGCGACCACTTCGTGGTCAATGGCACCAAGATCTGGACGTCCTACGGCGACAAGTCCGATTGGATGTACATGCTGGTGCGCACTAACCCCGACGTGCCCAAGCAGCAGGGCATCAGCCTGCTGGTGGTTGACATGGCCTCGCCGGGCATCGAGGCGCGGCCGATCGACCTCATCAGCGGCAAGTCGTCCTTCTGCCAAGTGTTCTTCGACAACGTCCAGGTGCCCCGGCACCAGCTGATCGGTCCGCTCAATGGCGGGTGGACGCTGGCCAAGGCGCTGCTGCAGCACGAGCGTCGGGCGATGTCCAAGTTCGGCGAGTTTGCCTTGCCGACGCACTTCGACCTGCTGTCGATTGCCGGCAAGTACCTGCCTGCGCCGTCCGCCTCGTCACCGGCCGATATCGCGCTGCGGCAGCGCGTGTTTGCGATGGCAATGGACGAGATGGCCTACAGCCTGACGGCCCAGCGCATGGGGGAAGAGGCGCGTGCGCGCAGGAATGTGTCCGGCCTGATGTCGATCATGAAGCTGGTGCATTCCGAGCAGGAGAAGGACAAGTTCGAAGTGCTGGCCGACGTGCTTGGCCACCGCGCGCTGGGCTGGGAAGGCGAGGCCTTCGAGGCGCAGGAACTGGCGCTGACGAAGGCCTGGCTGGGCAGCTTCGCGCAGACCATCGCCGGTGGTTCGTCCGAGGTGCAGTTGAACGTGATCGCCAAACGGGTGCTGGAGCTGCCCGAAGGCAACAGCGGCAAGCAGGGCAAGTGAGGAGCAGGGTGTCATGAGTCTGGTTTATTCCGAAGAGCAGCAACTGCTGGCCGACACAGCCGCCGAGTTCCTGATGGCGAAAAGCCCGGTCGCCGCCCAGCGCAAGCTGCGTGATGCGGGCGTAGCCGAGGGTTTTGACGCCGCGCTGTGGCGCGAGATGGTCGACATGGGCTGGAGCGCCATCCCCTTCCCCGAGGCGGTTGGCGGCCTGGCCTTTGGTTGCAAGGGACTGGGGGCGGTATTCGAACAGATTGGCCGCAACCTGTCGGCCTCGCCGCTGTTGTCGAGCGTCGTGCTCGGCGGTGGTGTGATCGAGCTGGCCGGTTCCGCGGCTCAGCAGGCCGAATGGATGGCGGCGCTGATTGCTGGCGAAAAGCGGATTGCGCTGGCGCTTGACGAGCAGTCGCGCCATGACCCAGCCGCCGTTGCCTTGAATGCGACGCGTGACGGAGAGGACTACGTGCTCAATGGCGCCAAGGCGTTCGTCGCCGACGGCATTGGGGCGGATGCCTTCGTCGTTGCCGCACGCACCGGCGGACTGGCGGGCGAGCGTGCAGGCATCAGCCTGTTCCTCGTGCCGGCCGGTGCGCCGGGCTTGCAGGTGTCAGCCATGAAGACCCTGGATGCGCGCAATCACGCCAATCTCGTGCTGCAGGACGTACGCCTTGCTGCAGCGACGCTGCTGGGGGTCGAGGGTGAGGGATTCCGGGCACTCGACGCGGCCCTGGACCGGGGGCGCGTCTGTCTGGCTGCCGAACTGCTGGGCGCCACGCAAAGCCTGTTTGACGCGACAGTCGAGTACCTGAAGACGCGGGTGCAGTTTGATGTGCCGATTGGCAGCTTTCAGGCCTTGCAGCACCGTGCAGCATGGTGTTTTGCCCAGCTGCAGCTTGCGCGCAGTACGGTGATGGCCGGGCTGGCTGCGCTGGACGATCCCGCGCTCGATGCTGCGGCCCGTGCGCGCATGGCCAGCCTGGCAAAATGGAAGGCGGGCGAGGTTGCACATCGCATCAGTCGCGAGGCGGTACAGATGCATGGCGGCATGGGCGTCACTGACGAGCTGGACGTCGGCCTGTACCTGAAGCGTATCCGCGTTGCTCAGGCCAGCTTGGGCGATGGTGACTTCCATGTACAGCGTTTCGGCGAACTGAGCCCGCAGTAGGCGCATCCGTGCCGGACCGGTATAGGGCAGTGCATGCGCGGGCTGACTGAGGCGCCCACACTCGAGTCGCTGCAGGCGCAGTACGGTGCTGCCTTCAAGTGGCTGGCGCTGGCTGTGGTTGCGCTGGCGACCATTGCCGCCGTGCTTGCCACCAGCAGCTTCAACGTCGCTGTGCCGGCGCTCGGGCAGCATTTCGGTCTGGGGCAGGATCGGGTGCAGTGGGCGGTCACCGGCTTTCTGGCCGCGCTCACGGTGGCCATGTTGCCGACGCCGTGGCTGCTTGACCGAGTCGGCTTTCGCCGCTTGTTCCTGGGGGCCAACCTGCTGCTCGCCCTGAGCAGCATTGCGGGTGCGCTGGCCGAAGGGTTTGGTTTTCTGGTCGCGATGCGTGTTGTGCAGGGCGTGGCCGCCGGCCTGCTGCAACCCTTGCCGATGCTGCTGGTGATGCGCCTGTTTCCGGCCGGCAGTCAGGGCAGGGCACATGGCCTGCTGGGCTTTGGCATCGTGCTGGCCCCGGCCGTGGCCCCTTCCGTGGCCGGCGTGCTGCTCGATCATTTCGGCTGGCCGGCGATCTTCCTGATGAGCCTGCCATTCTGCGTACTGGCGGGTGGGCTTGGCCTGCGCCTGTTGCCCCGCGCTGCGTCAGCCGCACGCCATCCGTTCGACTGGCTGGGTGTCGGCCTGCTGTGCGCGGCCTCCTTGCTGGCAATCGATTTCATTGCCAGCCTCCGGCAGTACGGGCCAACCGGGGCCTGGACGTTGGCGGTGCTGGCCTTGAGCGTGCTGTGCGTCATCGGGTTTGTGCGTCATGCCGGGCGTGTCAGTCATCCCATTGTCGGATTGGGCTTGTTCCGTGAGCGCTGCTTTACCATGGGCGCGGTGGTGGGCGTGAGTTATGGCTTTGGCCTGTACGCTTCCACCTACCTGATCCCGGTGTTCCTGCTCAATGCGCTTGGCTACGATGCGACCCTTGCCGGGCTCGCCCTGCTGCCTTCCGGCCTACTGCTGGCACTTGCGATTCCCGCTGGCGGGCTGCTTGCCGATCGCTATGACCCGCGCTGGATCACGATGATCGGCCTGGCGCTGTTCGGTGTGTCGTTCGTGCCCTATGCACTGCGCGGCGGTGCCATCAGCTATGAGGAGGTCGTGGCCTACAGTCTGCTGGGGCGTCTTGGCCTTGGCCTGACCATTCCTGCGCTGACCGTCGCTTCGCTCAGTCGTGTGACAGCCTCGCACTATGGGCAGGCCGCAATGGTCAGCAACTACACCCGTCAGTTTGGTGGTGTGCTGGGGGTGGCCATTGTTGCGGTGTTCGTCGAGTGGCGCACCATGACGCATGGTGAGGCGGCAGATCTTGCACTCGCCTATGCGGAAGCTTTCATGCTGTTGGCGGGGTGCTTCGGCTTGGCGTTGGTCGCCGCCTGGCAGATGAAGGCGAGGGCCGGCAGCGACTGAACGCCATTGAACGGCTTGATGCGTGCGTGGCCGGTTTGCAGTCAACCGTCCCGGGTGCGGGGTGGCCAGACGCGCTCCGGCCAGATGGTGTCGGTTGTGCTGTGAATGAAGGCGCGTGCAGTACGGGCATAGTCCCAGCGTTCGATCAGGCAGTGGCGGTGATCCTCATGCTCGCCCCAGCGCAGGATGTTAACCGAATTGGATGCGTTGGGGCGGGTGCGAGACGAGATGGCGGTGCCGGCCTGCAGCACCCATAGCGGGCGTGCCAGTCCGTGCACCTCCAGGGTGTAGGGCAGGTGGATGTGACCCCCCATGATCAGATCGGCGCCCGCTGCGGACCAGGCCTTGAGCGCCGCACGATGGCCGCGCAGCAGTGGGGTCCGCTTCTCGGTCCTCGGAACGGCGATGGGCTGATGCACCACCACCACGCGCAGTTGCCCGGGGTGAGCCGTGGCCAGCAGGCCGCTGACGCGACCGATCTGCTTGCCGGAGAGCTCGCCGTTGCGGTGTCGCCAGCTGCGGGTGGTATTGACGCCGATCACAAGCAGGTCTGGCGAGGTGTGCACCGGCTCCAGGTCTGTGCCGAACACCCTGGCATAATGGGCATAGGGTCGGGTCATTCGCGTCCACAGGTTGAACAGGTCGATGTCATGGTTTCCCGGCACCGCCAGAACAGGTGCGCCCAGACGATCGACGAAGGCTTTGGCGGCACGGAACTGTGCGGACGTCGCGCGTTGGGTGATATCACCCGACAGCACCACCAGCGTGGGGCGCTGCTGCAGGGCCAGCGTCACCAGGGCCTCGACCACCGCGGCCCGTTCGGTGCCGAAATGGGTATCGGAGATCTGCAGTATCACGCTCATGTCATGGTCCGGGTGGGCGCGTGGCGCTTGTGCTTGCAGGCGCCTTGAGCAGGTACAAGGGTTTATCCAGCACACGGATGTCGATGGGGGTGCGCATGCGTGCAACCTCGCCATCAAACGCGATCTTGACGGTCCTGTGACCGCGTGACAGCCGGGGTTTCACCACCATGCTCAGGAATTCGAAGCTCTCGATCCCGGCCGCTTCACCCAGCCGGCCCATGGCGCCGTGCAACATCAAGCGGATCATCGCCACCGTGCCGATGGGGCGTAGCACCAGTGCCGCCAGGCTGCCGTCGCCCGGCGTGCCGGCAAGGGTGTCAGCCGGTTCGGCGCCAAACTGCTGCAACTGCAGCGGATTGTTGCCGATGAACAGTGTCAGGGTCTGCAGATCACGGACGTCGATGCCGGTGTCGATGTGCAGGCGCAGCCGGCGCTGGGCGCGCAGCAGGGTGTTGCATGCGGCGATGAAGGCAACCCACAGGCTGCGTCCGAAGCGGGCCTTGAAGGCCTCGCGGTCTTGCAGCAGCTCAGGGTAGATGCCCAGGCTGGCATTGACGAGGAACACCCGGTCGTTGATGCCACCGACCTGCACCGGCTGTGGCCGGGCATCCAGCAACAGCCGGGCCGCTGCCGATGGTTCGGTGGGAATGCCGTGGGCCCGGGCGAAATAATTGAAGGTGCCATACGGAATGACTCCCATCGCACAGCCGGCCGCATGTGCCGCCTGGGCCACCGTGTTGAGGCTGCCGTCGCCGCCAACTGCAATCACCGCAGTATTGCGCTCCAGCGCCCGCACCGCTGCCGCGGTGGCTACCTGTGCCAGATTGCCTGGGTTGCAGCTCAGCAACTCGCCCTTGCGTCCGTGGCTGGCCAGGGCAGCCTGGATGACCGCGCGTTTGGCATCGAGGTCCAGGGCACCCGCCGAGGCGTTGATCACGAACAGCAAGGGCGATGCCGGGTCAATGGCGGGAGCCGGCGGGCAGCCGCGCCATGCGCCGTTCGCGCCATCCCGCTCGGTGGGTAAACAATCGGTCATGTCCTTATCGGTGGCCTCCGGGTGACGGCATCATCGAGCGTGTCTGCATGCTGCCATGGTTTGATGTGCCTGTCCTGTGGCACGATGCACCGGGCGAGCGGCGGGGCGGGGAACCGGCAAGTGCTGCTTCGCGTCTGACCATCCAAATGTGCCGGCAGCTCGATCAGCGCATGTCGGCTCCGGTCTGGTTGATTGGGGGAATCTGTAGCATCGTGACAGACAAGCTTCTTGCCTCGCAAAGCCGGTCCGCTTGTTCCAGGGAGCGACGGAGGGTGTTCGTGGAGCGCATCGCCGACGCCCAGCTTGCCGCGCTGGGAGGCACGATGGCCGACACCGTCGGCCAGAGCCATCGGCAGCGGCTGGTATGGTTGAGCATGCTGGCGATGCCGCTGCTCTTTCCGGTGGCCTTGCCGGGCATGGCTTCCGCGGTGGGGGCGTTCTGCCTGTTCATCGCACTCGGGCTGTGTCTCGGTCAGCCAGTGCCGCTGCCGCGCTGGCTGGCTCAGCGCGAGCTCAACGGCCGTGCCGTCACCGTGCTCAAGCGGGCGGTCGACCGGGTCGTCGGTGTAGTGGCGCGGCTGGGGCGGCCACGCATGCTCGCGCTCAGCAACAGACCCGCGCGGGTGGCAAATGGGGTGATGCTTTCGCTTGCCGGTTTGTCGATGATGGTGCCTGTGCCCATCATCAGCTTTGACAACGTGTTGCCGGCACTTGCCATCGTGCTGATCTCGTGGGGGCTGCGTCTTCGCGATGGCCTGATGCTGCTGACGGGCCATCTGGTCACGTTGGCCGCACTCGCTTCGGTCGCGCTGCTATGGTGGGGCGGCGCCCGGCTTGCAACCGAGATGATTTCGCGGGTCGCGCAGTTCTTGCCGTGGTGATTGATCTTTCGCGTCAAGGCAACGCTGGATGGTTTGCATCTGCCTGAACGGCATCGCGCTGCTGCGGGGGAGGCCTGAGGGGGCGCTCCACCCGCCTGATGTCAGTCTTTGCGGTTCGCGTCGCTCAGGCGCTGGCGCGGATGGCCTTGATCGCCTCTGTGACTGCAGCGTCGTTTGCAGGATCGGTCGGCACTGTGAGCGTGATGCGATCTACCAGCCCGCCAAAACGCGTAGCGAGCTGCTCCGGCAACTCGTCGTAGCGTCCTGAGACCAGAAAGGTGTCGAGCACCTCGTCGGTGAACACGGCCGGCATGTCTTTCCAGCGCCCCTCGCGGGTAAGTGCGAGCAGCGCTTCACCGACGTGCTGCCAGCCGAACAGTTCCAGGCTGGCCCAGTAGGCCGGGGTGGAGAACAGGAAGGCGAGCATGTCGCGGAAGCGTTCGCGCTCGGCGGCGACGGTGGCGTCGTCCGGCCCGGTGGCAACGAACTGGCTGGCGCTGATGAAGGGCTTGGCGCGCCCGGGGTCGCGCTGTGCGGTGCCGACGGCGATCTGCGGCAGGATCACTTCCTTCAGGTAACGCACCGAGGTGTTGGTCGGATGGGTGTGGATGCCGTCGGCGGTCTTGCCGACCAGCTCCAGCATCTTCGGGCCGACCGCGCCGAGCATCAGCGGCACGTCCGGGGCATCGATCGGCCCCGGGTTGAAGAAGGGCTGCAGGCGGGTGAACGTGTAGTGCTCGCCGATGTACTCGAGCCGCTCGCCGGTGCGGAAGGCGTGGAAGATGGCACGCAGCGCGCCGACGTATTCGCGCATGCCGGCGGCCGGCGGCAGCCAGCGCGCCGAGTAGCGATCCTCGATGTTCTGCTTGATCTGCGTGCCCATGCCGAGCTCGAAGCGGCCGCCCGACATCTTCTGCAGGTCCCAGGCCGCCAGCGCGACGTTCATCGGGCTGCGCGGGAAGACGATCAGCACCGAGGTGCCGACCTTGAGTTTCGAGGTTGCGGACAGCGCCTGGCAGGCGAGCAGCAGGCCGTCGTGGATCGCGTCGGACACGAACAGGCCGTCGTAGCCCATGGCTTCGACGCGGCGGGCGAAGGCGCCCATGTCGGCCAGGTTCAGGTTTTCAGGGGTGGAGGCGAAGATCTCGAACATGGGGGGAGTCCTGGGCAAGGGTCAAAGCTTGAAATCGGGCAGCGGGCCGGCGCCATCGAGGCGCATCACGGGCAGGCCGAGCTCGCGCAGCAGCGGCAGGCTCAGCGCCACCCGGCCCGACAGCGCGGCCTGCGGGCGCGAGCACAAGGCCAGGGCCGCTTCGGCCATGGCTTCCACCGGCTCCACATGGGCGAGGTCGTCGATCGAGCCGCTGACGAGCGCGCCCTCGCTGGCGACGGCCTCCACCGGGGCAAGCGTGTTCACCGCGATGTTGTCGGCGGCGAGCTCCATCGCCATGCCGGTGCTCAGGCGCTCGAGCGCGGCCTTGGTCGAGCCGTAGAGCGTGGGCGAGTGGGTGGTGTGGAAGCGGTAGGCGCGTTCCTTCGGGTCGTAGGGTGCCGGGCCGGGGCGGGTGCTGGTCGCGCTCGACAGGTTGAGGATCCAGCCGCCGCCGCGCGCCTTCATCGCCGGGATGGCGAGCTGGGCGAGGTGGTGGGGCGCGAACAGGTTGACCGCATAGGCGAGCTGGACGCGCTCCGGCGACTGTGCGTAACCCGCGCCGAAACGCGCCCAGGCGGCGTTGTTGACCAGGATGTCGATGCCGCCGTAATGACCTAGCGTTTCGCCCATGATGCGCTCGCGGTCGGCGGCGCTGGCCAGGTCGGCCTGCACGCACAGGCAGTCGCCGCCCGTCGTGCGGATGCGCGCCGCGGTCTCGTCCAGCGAGCCGGGCAGCTTGCCGCCGGGTTCGCCGGTGCGCGCCACGAGCACGACCTTGGCGCCTTCGGCGGCGAAGCGTTCGGCGATTGCCGCGCCGATGCCGCGGCTGGCGCCGGTGACGATCGCCACCTTGTCCTTGAGGGTGTGGGGCATGCGGGGCTCCTTGTCAGTGCTGGCGGTAGCGGCGCTGCACGTGTTCCTGGCGGATCGCGATCTGCTGCCGGCGCTCCTCGGGCGAGATCAGGCGGGTGTCGGCCGGCAGGTGCTGGCGCAGCTCGGCAAGCGGCACCTTCTTCGCCGTGGCCCACGGCAGGTTGTCCATGGGCTTGACCGGGTAGGCCCAGCGTATCGCCATGTAGCCCTCGGGCTGGCCGGTGGTGTCGAGCCAGTTGGCGATGCCCGGGTCGGTGTGCGAGACCACCAGGCGGAAGACGTTGTCGGCATCGCGGTGCGCCTGCAGGCCGCCGAGGCTGCTCTGGTAGTTGGCGAAGTCCAGCGATTCGCCCCACATGTTGCCCAGGCTGAAGCCGATGTACACCGGCTCCACCGGCTGGTGCATCTCGACCACCAGGGCCTCGTCGGCTGCCAGCTCGAAGATGCCGCCGCAATACACGTTGGTGGCCATGCCGCCGGCGGTGGCGAGCGAGGCGGCGTTGGGCTTGTTGAAGTCATTGCGTGGCATGAAGCACTGGCCGTCGCCGTTCATGTCGCCGTAGCACTCGCACACGACGGCGTAGAACTCGTTCCAGAAGTGCACCTGGTTGCGGGTGAAGCGGCCGATGTCTGCGATCTGCTTGGCCGCGACCTCGGGCGTGTAGGCCGGCATCGGCTTGCCGAGCAGGTCGTTGCGGTAGATGAAGAGCTCGAGCAGGTCCTCATGCTCCCAGTCGGAGAACAGCTCGCGCAGCATCACCAGCTGGCTCACGTATTCGCGCGTAACGCTGCTGCCGTCCTTCTGCTTGCGCGTGCGGCTGGCGCGGGTGAGCATGAAGTTGCCCTCGTAGCCGGGCGGCTTCTCGGGCGCGAGCAGGATCTCGAAGCGGCCGTCGGCCTCCACCTTGAGCTCGGTGCAGTCCAGCTCCGCGCAGTTGATGCGCGAGCCGGGGGTCATCTCCTTGAGGCTGCCGCTTTCGCCCGAGTAGCCGCTGGGCGTCTCGAAGATCACGTAGTGCGGGGCCTTGCGCACCCCGGCCGGTGCCTTGCCGCCGCGCCAGGCGCTGGTGTCGGCGGCGCGACCGCGGATGGTGTAGCTGTAGTTGCCGTCGATCGGCGCCATCAGGTAGAGAGCGTCGCAGTTGTCGATGGTCGAGCGGTTGAGCGGCTGGATGGCGCGCACGAAGTAAGGGAACTCCGGCGTCGGACCGAGACAGCGCGAGATCGAGCCGTACAGGAAGCCGAGCACGTAGCGGTAGCCTTCGGCGAGGTTGCGCGGCGTGGCGGGCGGGGGCCACAGCTTGGGGTCGTCGATGGCGTCGCGGGCGTCCTGCAGTTGCGCGATCATGCCGTCCCAGGCCTGGCGCAGCTGGACTGCGGCGTCGCGTGTCTCTGGGTCGCGGGGCTCGACGTGGGCCTTGACGGCCTCGAAGACGGCATCGTGCCGGGGGTTGGGCTCATGCATGGGCCAGCTCCTTTTCCTTGTCCTTGTGTTGGGCGGCGGGGACGTCTTCGTCCCAGTGGAATTGCTCGAACAGCGGCGCCAGCCGCGCGCGGATCTCGGCGTCGTCGAGGCCGAATTCGGCCAGGCTGTAGCGGTGTTCGGTTTCGTGCTTGCGGGTACGGGCGGCCTCGGCCTCCAGGAAGCTCGCAAAGGCGGGGGTGATGTCGAGCCCGAGATCGCGATAGACGTCCTCGATCGTGCCCTTCGGGTCGGTGGTCAGGCGGCGGTAGTCGATGACTGCACGCGGGGTCTCGGGGTGGCGTTCCAGCACCGTGAGCGGATGCAGGTAGGACTCGTAGGAGAGTCCGGTCATCACCTGGTTGGATTCGCGGATGCGGTCCTCCGACAGGTTGCCCTGCAGCTTCCAGCCCACGTTGAGCAGCTTGAGCAGGCTGGGGATGGTCTCGTGCGGGTTGCGGTAGAGGATCACGAAGCGCGCATCGGGAAAGGCTTCGATCAGGGACTCGACGCGACCGCAGTAGGTGGGGTTCTTGCTGAGGTGGATGCGGTCGCTGCCGTTCAGGTAGAGCTGGCGGCGCACGCATTCCTTGTAGAACTTCATCATCCGGCGCCGGCTCGCGGCCGGGCGCTGGTCGATGTGGAAGAAGTCGAGCTCGCTCATGTAGGGCAGCTTGGTCAGCCAGAAGCCCGATGCGCAGGAGTTGAAGTACAGCAGGTCGTCTTCTTCCGGGATGGTCAGGCCCATCTTGTGGATGTGCTGCATGGGGCCGAACTTGCGCTTCTCCCAGGCCTGCAGCCTGCGCTCCAGCGCGCGGCCGAGCAGGTGGGCGTCGATCCATGCGGCCAGGCGCACGAGCTTCTTCTGCAGCAGCGAGGGCAGCAGCAGCTCGTAGTACTTGAAGGTGGAGAAACGCTCGTCGGCATCCATCAGCCGGTGGGCGAGCGTGGTGCCGCTGCGTGCGTGGCCGATGATAAAGACTGGCGTCTTGACGCGCGTGCGCCACAGGCCGGGGAACAGGATGCCGTCGAGGAAGAAGCACACGGCGGTGAACGCGGCGCGCAGTGGCACATGCAGCAGCAGGAGCTTGTACAGCCCGCGCCGCCGGCGCGAGTTGGGCTCCTGGCCGACGAGGCGCAGCAGCTTGAACCAGACGGTGAAGTCGAAGTAGTACAGCAAGGGGGGTCTCCTTAGTCGTTCGGGATGCCTTCGCCGGGCATCTTCTTGAGATAGCGGACGAGCATGGCGTGCAGCTCGTCGACGAAGTCCTGGGTCAGGATCAGGTCCGGGTTGCGGTCGAGCGTGGCGTGGATCGTGCCTTCGAGCGCGTTGGCCACCATCTGCGCGGCGAGCGCGAAGTTGTTCACCCGCAACGCGTCCTTGTGGCGTCCGAGGGCGGACGGCAGCCACTCGGCAGTGCTTGGCTTGTTGGGGTAGCGCTTGCGTGAATAGGCCTCGAAGTCGTACTTCCAGTGGATCTCGAGGTAGAAGTCCTGCAGTTGCAGGTACAGGCGGCGGTGGCGCGCAACCTGTTCCTCCACGAAGAAGGCCAGCGTCGCATCGAGCGAGTTCTCCGCCAGGGCGATTGCCTGGCGGTCGAGCCGCTTGATCTCGTCGAGCTCCGAGGTCAGTAGCGCATTGCAGATGTCGGCCGCGATGGCGTGCTTGTCGGTGTAGTACTGGTAAAGGCTGCCGATGCTGACCCCCGCAACCTCGGCGATACGGTTGGTGGTCAGGCGTGCATGCCCCTCCTCCTTGAGAATGCGCAGCGCCGCTTCGCGAATCGCACGCAGGGTCGCGGTCGCTCGGGATTGGGTCGGGCTGCGGCGCAGTGGAGAGTGGTGGGAGGCCATGGGCTTTCCTTCGCGTGACGTGGTCATTGGAGCAAGCCATCCACCGCCTGGCTACTCGCTTTCGATGTACGGAGGCGAACGGCGGGTGGATTCAAAGCGTCTTGTAAACAGTGACTTGCAGGCTGCTTCAGATTCCTTTTTGCATAAACTGAGCCTTGCTCGGTTTTTGTTGCGCTAGGCCGCGGCGGTCGTGCCCCAGGCGGCGAAGTGGGGGTTGGCGAAATCGGCCTTGCCATAACGCAGGGTGGTGCCGTCGAGCGTGCGGACGATGCCGCCGGCGGCGCGCAGCACGGCGTCGCCGGCGGCGATGTCCCACTCCATGGTGCGGCCCAGGCGCGGATAGACATCGGCCTCGCCGGCAGCGACCAGGCACAGCTTGAGCGAGGATCCGGCGTTGGTCTGGCTGGCGACCTTGCGTCCGGCGAGGAAGGCGGCGAGCGCCTCGGCGTCGCCGTGCGAGCGGCTGGCCACCACGGTGAGGCCTTCGGCGGGCGGTGTGCGGCACGCGATCGTGCGGCGCACGCCCTTGTCCTCCACCGTCGCGCCGATCCCGGCTGCGCCGGCGAACAGGCGGTCGAGGGCGGGGGCGAAGACGACGCCGAGCATGGGGGCACCGTGCTCGATGAGCGCGATGTTCACGGTGAATTCGCCATTGCGGCTGATGAACTCCTTGGTGCCGTCGAGCGGATCGACCAGCCAGAAGCGCTCGCCCACCGCGGGAATGCGCCCGGCCGCGGCCTCCTCCTCGGAGACCACCGGAATGTCCGGGCTGAGGCGGGCGAGCGCGGGCAGGATGAGGGCTTCGGCGCGCTCGTCGGCCTCGGTCACAGGGGAGGCGTCGGTCTTGCCGCGTACCGCGAAATCGGTGGCGTAGATCCGCATGATCTCGTCGCCGGCGGCGCGGGCGATTGGCAACAAGGCGTCGAGCAGGTCGCGTAGATCGGAGGTCTTGGTCATGTTTGTTCCAGTTCGCGTTGGTGGGGCGGGCTCCGGCGGGGCCCGCTGCCTTCAGTCGGCGATCACGCCGCGCAGGCGCAGGGTAGCGATGACCGCGTCGGCGGCCGCGTCGAGGGAGAGCTGGGGCGTGGTCAGCCGCAGCTCGGGGTTCTCCGGCGCCTCGTAGGGCGAGTCGATGCCGGTGAAGTTCTTCAGCTCGCCGCGCCGGGCCTTCTTGTAGAGGCCCTTCACGTCGCGCTGCTCGGCGATCTCGAGCGGCGTGTCGACGAAGATCTCGATGAACTCGTCGTCGCCCATCAGGCTGCGCGCCATGCGCCGTTCGGACTTGAAGGGCGAGATGAAGGCAGTGAGCACGATGAGGCCGGCATCGACCATCAGCTTCGCGACCTCGGCCACGCGGCGGATGTTCTCGACGCGGTCGGCGTCGGTGAAGCCGAGGTCCTTGTTCAGCCCGTGGCGCACGTTGTCACCGTCGAGCAGGTAAGTGTGGTGGCCCAGCGCGTGCAGCTTCTTCTCGACCAGGTTGGCG
>WPCI01223089.1_pt1 | contig 23303 bp, 21 predicted proteins | sample 5399871 | NCBI WGS metagenome assembly WPCI01 (sample SAMN12869469, study PRJNA574797) | sludge metagenome | isolation source: wastewater treatment of pH7 | place: China:Beijing | collected 2019-05-20 | reverse complement strand
ACTTGGGGATATTGTGCATACAAATCAGGTGTTGATATCGCATTTTTACAACACTTCTTTGATCATAGTACTCCATCAAAAACTTTAAAGTATATCGGTATTGCTTAATAACTCTTATACATAAAAAAGGTTACCATTTATTAAACTGTACCCTATAGAATAGACACTTAAAAAAAAGTCTATTCTATAGGGTCTTTCTTGTATAATGAGAGAAAAATGAGAATCGGAGAAATTTCAAAATGACGAAAAAACTGTTCACAGAAAAAGAAGTTCAAGCACTATCAAAGAATCGATACGTAAAATCAGTCAGTCAGAAAGGGATTACTTATACAGATGAATTCAAACGTATTTTTATTGAAGAAAATGAAAAAGGAAAACCACCTCGTATTATTTTTGAAGAATGTGGATTTGATATAGATGTCATCGGTCTACAACGTGTTGTATCATCAGGAAATCGATGGCGTACTTCCTATAAGGAAAGGGGGGTATTTGGTTTAAGAGATACACGTAAGGATAACTCCGGAAGAAAGTCAGAGAAAGAACTTACATTAGAAGAGAAATATGCACGTTTAGAAGCGGAACGAAACTTATTAAAAGCTGAAAATGAATTATTAAAAAAGATCAAGCTTATGGAAGGGAGGATGGGAAAGAAATAAGGTTACAACCCAGTCAGAAATACATCTTAATTCGTACTATTATTGAAAGGTATAACCTGAAAAATATGGTGAGATATTTGTGTGAGATCGCTGGTGTTTCGCGCTCTGGATACTATCATTATTTTTCCGCTACTGCTCAAAGTCAGCGAGAGAAAAGAATGCATCAAGATGAAATGGCGAAAGAGCTCATAGTAAAGGCATTTCAATTTAAAAACCGAAAGAAAGGGGCTCGTCAAATTAAAATGACATTGGCGGGTCAATTTCAAGTTGTTTACAATTTAAAACGCATCCGAAGAATCATGAAAAAATATGGAATTGTCTGTCCCATTCGGAAAGCGAATCCCTATAAAAGAATGTTGAAAGCGACGAAAGAACACTTTGTAGTACCTAATCAATTAAAACGAGAATTCAGGCAAGGTATACCTGGAAAGGTACTTCTTACAGATATCACATACCTGTTTTATGGCAAAAATCAGAAAGGATACTTATCTACCATTCTAGACGGGTCTACGAATGAAGTTTTGGCTTATCATGTTTCAGAACGGCTTACTCTAGATATCGCAACGACAACTCTTCGTAAACTAAAGAGGAATAAGAAAGTGGAATTAACACCAGATGCATATATTCATTCAGATCAAGGAGCTCATTACACAAGCCCTACCTATCAAAAGTTGGTCAAAAAATTAAAGCTAGGACAATCCATGTCAAGACGAGGAAACTGTTGGGATAATGCCCCTCAAGAATCCTTTTTTGGGCACTTTAAAGATGAAGCACACATAAAAACTTGTACATCTTTCACTCAGTTAAAACAAGAAATTAAAGACTATATGAAATACTATAATCAACACCGCTATCAGTGGAATTTAAAGAAGATGACCCCTGTTGAATACAGAAATCATCTTCTTGATGCCGCCTAACTTTTTTTAAAATGTCCTTTACAAAGGGTACGGATTAGAGGGGGCGCTTCCTTTTTTCTTATTATCCACATTCTTTTTACGATTTTCAAACCGCACATCATTGTGAAAAATAAAACGCCTACCACGCAGTAAAGAACGTAATGAACTGGAAATGCAATATAATCCTTTAGATTCTAATACTTTATTAAATCCTTACCCTATTTATGTATGTCAACAAAAAACCAGATAACTTTTCAATTTGTATCCTGAGTCTGTCTTATTTTTTGAGATTCGGTGTGTGAAGGGAACCCAGAACGTTAAGAGAACTGAAAAGAAGTATTAATTTACAAAAAATAGAAAGGTTTTATAGTGAAAACCATCCTTTCTTTTGATATAATTAAATTATTAGATAATAAAATAATTTTAAAATATTATAACATCTAATAATAATGGGTATTTTCCACATAATGGAGTTTGCATACGCCTGTTTGAATTTATGTGATATTGCCCCGCACCCTTTCTGAGGTTATTTTTCATTTCAACACAAGAAGAAAAAGTATTCAATTCAACTTATATAATTTTTATGTTTATCATATTTTTAAAATTTTTATAGTCAAGGAGCGAAAGATATCAATGAAGGCTATGATAGAAAATCAGGCATTAATACAAATAGAGCCACACGGTGGTACTTTGGTTAACAGAGAATTAAAAGGTGAAGAACGTAAAATTTTATTAGATAAAACAAAAGATATGAAGTCTTTAAGAATTTCAAAATGGTCAATATCAGATTTAGAGTTAATTGCTATTGGTGGGTTTAGCCCACTTACAGGCTTTATGGGAAGAGCAGATTATTTAAGCGTCGTTAAGGACATGCGGCTAACAAATAGTCTTATCTGGAGCATTCCGATTACTCTTCCTGTCTCTTTAAGGGGTACGGCAACGATTCCTTCTTTTTGGAGCCACTCGCAAACGTAAAGCAAGAGGGGAAGTTATATGAATTGCCCCCTCTCTTGCTTAGATTAACCAGTTCCTTCAATTGGAATCGGTGATACAGGTATATCAAATTCAATATCTGGAGGGCGCCGATTAGAATCTAGTCGGTATTTCCCAAAGCGATTTACATGAAATGTTAAATACGGACTCAGATCAGACAATGCTTCCGCATCAATTTTATTTCCCTCTTGTATATATTCATGAAGAATCCGTGTAAGCTGAAATACATTGTAAAATATTAAGCAATTAGCGATTAGATGATTGTATTTAATGATTTTTCTTTGACGCTCTCGATTATTTTCTGCAATAATTCCTTCACCACCAAAGAATAGCCATTTTGAAAATCCATTAAAAGATTCACTTTTATTTGTGGCTGCTTGAATTGTACTTCTCAATTTTTCATCTGATAGATACTTTAACAAAAATAAAGTGCGAATGGCACTACCTAACTCTCGAAAAGCTTGATATAACTTGTTCTTTTTACTATATGTATTTAACTTATTTAAAATCGTGGAAGGATGAATTCGTCCCATTTTAATTGACATTACTACACGTAGCATATCTTTATAATGATTTCCAATCAAATCCCAATCAATTGAGTGTGAGAACAAACCATCAATATGTTGATAGGTAGACTCTTTACTTGGTCGCAAGAACTTTAAGTCTTTCCAATTACGAATACGTGGCATAAGTTGAATCCCTAGTAAATAAGCTAATCCAAAAACAGGTGCATTTTGCCCTTGGGTATCAGCATGCAGAGTATCAGGTTGAATATCAGATTTATTTTTCATGAGAAGATCCAAAATATAAACACCTTCCCAGACACCACAAGGAATGAAGTGACTGAATAAAGCGATATAAGTGTCGGAGACATGATAATAACCAATTCCACCATATCCTCCATATCGAATATGATTTTCTGATAATAAATTTTTTTCATATAAATCCCACATTGTGCCATCAGCTGAAGCACTAGTTCCATTTCCCCAATATTTAGGTAATTTAAATCGATTATAGGCATTAATAATCCACTCAATGGCTTTTTGAATGTTTTCTTCTGTAATATGTCTTTCATTTATCCAAGATATATGTTTTCGATCTACACTTCCTAGAGAGCGTGCTGTTTGCGTGGGACCTAAATTACATCCATAACAAAAAGCAGTTGTCAAATAGCGTTCAGGTGGCTTTTCTAACTTTGCATCATGACCAGAAATCGGGCCGAAAAAACGGGTCCAATTTAACCAATATTCTGTATCTCCTAATAAATCTAATACATTAATGGGAACCAATTTTTCATCAATACGTTTTCGTACGGCTTTTAACAAAGGAGATACTCTTTTCTTTTTAGGTTTTGTGATAACTGGCTCACCATTACGTAGTGTGACAGCTTTGTTTTTCGGGAAAGAGACATCTACACTTCTAGCCCTTTTTTCTAGTTTGTTGTAAACTTGCATTTTAAACTCTTGAGCAGTTGTAGGGAGTCCTGCTTGATCGCAAAAAGTAGCGACGTTTTCTTGATATTCATCCCAAGAAATTAATTGTTTTCGATAATCTGCATATTTATCGCTTCCTTCTATATATAAGTCTCCAGACTTTAATTCCAACCAAATCTGAGAAAAAACACAGGCTTCAAAATGGCGCCGATGAATCTTTTCAGGAGGAGCGTTCCTTCTCTGATGTGGACGAATCCATCGCCACCATTTTTCAGGTATCCAGGAAAGGTCAACCACAGACGTTGTATGTGAATCAGCTTCATTATTTTTTTGATTAGTTAAGTCCATAATAGGAATCCATTCAGATTTCTTCATTTTATTTTGCACTAAAAATAAAATGGATTGTTCTAACCCTTTATTTTGGTTTGTTGATTTAAATTCTAACGTTTCTAATATTTTCATTAACTCTGCTCTACTGCTTTTTAAATGCTTCCATACAAATGAAAAGTAATTGTTTCCAGCATAAGCTAAATGATTTTCACAATCATTTAATACACGTTGACCAGAGGTTCCACCAATTATATTTTCTAATTCTTGCACCTTTTCCTTTATCGATCTTTCGGACTGAAATGCAAGTACCGTATTATGTAGAATCGCAATTAAGTTATCAGTTTGTTTTTCTTTCTTTTTTTTCAATTCCTGAAGGGAACCTTCAGACTTTTTATGCGAACTAGCAATCCGCTTTATATACATTTCTCCAATATCATCAATAGTACTTGCAAATTGGACAGAGAGTAGTGAGACAGCTAATGTATATCTTTTATGCGCCTCCAATTCTTTCATTCGAGATGCATCTAACGTTTTAGCCTCAGCTGCTAATCTTTCAATTTTTGCAGGTGGAATATGGAGACGTTGAAAAAAATCAGAACCTACATACCGTTCGTTGAGCCAGTTTTTTCGATGTATCCAGCGTCTTAATTGATATAAAGTGGGACGTCCAGGATCTTGTTTCACTACATTCCAATCAGAATAAGTAGAACCTTCCCTACTCTGAAACAATTGATCTATCTTTTGTTTTTCTTCAATTGTTAATGCATCTGAAATGGATTGATATAAAGTACGATATGCTTCAGCATGTACATGGTCTACAGCTTTTGTAAGTGTGCTAAAAGCAGGAAGCTCATAGCTATGTTTGACTAGCTCATCAATTGCAATATTAATGATATCGCTCTTTTCGTCCTTTTCCAATACAGATGTTTTCATAATATTAAACATGACTTGACGAGCTTGGTCATTAAACATTTTAGCTCGACGATATTCACGAATCATAGCGATTTGACGGATTCCTGTACCAGAACGATGATAAGAACTCCATTCTTCTCGCTCTGGTAGATAAAGCTTTGTTTTTCTCGCAATATGTTCAATAATAACTGGTGGAGTATCTCTGATTGGAAGAAAATAATTTAGACATTGGAATGTTTTTAGCATTGTTAATAGACCTAATTGCGAAAACGAGTTACGTGCTTTCTGTTTTGCCCATGAAATTTCACTTGAGCTGGGTGAAAAAAGTTTTTCTAATTCTGTAAAACTTGGGCAACTCTTTAATCGGGGATAAGCTGTTTCTTGCATACTAACCATAACGTATCTCCTTTATTAACTAGATGAAATCTTATCAGTTTAATGACAGGATAGCTGCTCTAGTCCGTAATGTTCTCCTGTTAAAAATATAATTTAATTTAAGTATCTTGCTCTTTTTTTAATTGTCGCTTAGCTCTTGTAAGTGTACTTTTCGAAATACCAGTCTTTTCTTCTACTTCTTTATAAGAATGATGGTTGAGAAGAAATAAGGCGTGTTCGATTTGTTTTTTTTGATATTTTTTAGGTCGCCCTTCCCTAAAGTCAGCTCGTAATTTAGCAAGTGCTTTTCCCTCTTGCGTTCTTTCGACAATCATATCACGTTCAAATTCTGCAAATGCACTCATAATGTTAAAAATAAGTCTTCCAGTTGGAGTATTTTCAACTAAGCCCATATTTAAAATATGCACCTTTACTCCTTTTTCAAATAGATTCTTAATTGTATGAATCCCGTCTACTGTCGATCGTGCAAAACGATCCAATTTCGTAACAATTAAAGTATCTCCCTCTTTTAAGTTGGCCAATAACTTTTGAAATTCTGGTCGATCAGTTTTTGTTCCAGTATATTTTTCAGAATAAATAAAATCACAATTCTCTTTTTCTAATGTTACTATTTGGTTTTTTAAATCTTGATTCAAAGTAGATACTCTTGCATAACCATATTTCACGAAAATGCACCTCTTTTTCACTCCACATATGACTATAAGTTATGATACTAGTCAACACCCTTATTTTACTGGAACTTAAATTAGGGGTCAAAACTTGAAAGTTATGATACATAAAAATTTAGAGGAATTAAAAAATCCAATTTCTACATTTTTGAGAAATTGGATTTTTATTGACAAGATTAAATTGTAGAGTCTATTTATTCATTGGTTATTTTCTCTCTAATTATCTGTACAAATTCATTAAGATTTTTGCTTTGAATATTTTTGATGCCTACTCTTTCGTTTTTATTCCAAAAAAGTATACTAGGTACACCAAATAAATTCTTTTTCTCCTTCAGCTTTGATATATTTTCATAAAAATATTCATTAACCCATGCATCACCAACTAAATCAGGGCCGTAAAAGAATAATCTTTTATTTGTAGCAATTAATACTCCAGGGCGTACAGGATGCCTAAATTCAAAAACGTCTAAAGATCCATGTAAAAAATCTAGAACTTTTTCATCTGAAGATAATATTGTCTTGGCTTGGTCTAATATATTTTGCATTGTAGGACTCCTTTATTATCTAATATCAATTATTATATCAGAAAATTCATAGAATTTTAAATCGAATATACATAATATGCAATTTTGCATATTATGTATATTTTTTACAGAAAGTAATTGAAAGAATATTCATTATCGTTATATAATTCGAAATGTAACAACAATAAATCAATTTATATGGAGGAATAATTATGAAAGACTTAATCAAAGAATTAAACTTGGAAGAATTAGAGACTTTTGAAGGTGGACATGATGGAGTAAATTATATGCATCAACATGATGGTGGCGGCGCTGGTGGCGGTAGCGGTATCGGAACTGCTCAATGTGCATACTTTAAAGCACTGTGTTATTCAGGAGGTAGTGAATGGCTTGGTGGTTATGGTGGATGCGGTTCAACTCAAAATAATTGTGAATTAGCAAGAAAATACTGTTAATAATCTTCAGAAAATAAAGAAAAAATTTCGTTGTATAACGAGATTTTTTCTTTATTTTCACGAAATCAACAATCTAAGGAAGCGATAAATATATGAAATATATACATACAAAACAACACGGCGAATATGATTGTGGATTGGCTTGTATATCTTCAATCTTGAAATTTTATGGATATAACTATGGTATCAATTATTTAACAGATTTCACAGTAGTTAAAAAGGGGTATAACTTAAAAGATCTTTTGTCTGTACTTAGAAATTTTGAGTTTTTAACTTATAAGCCTGTTGAGGTAGATAAGAACAGATTAGATATAGTTTTTGATAACATAAGCACACCTTGTATAGCTTTGGTAAATGAAAATAATGAGGGGCACTATATTGTTATTTACAAGAAGAAACGAGGGAAGCTTATAATAAGTGACCCAAAAAATAAACAAATTACAGCAATTAAAATGGATCACTTTTCAAAATCTTTTTCAGGGGTTTTATTAATGATTGAACCATGTTCGGAATTTCATAAACCTGCACAGATAATTAATACCAAAATAGATTTTGTTAAAAAACTTGTGAAGAAAAACATTCTCCAGCTAGGTATTGTATTTATTTTGTCTATATTATTTGTATTTCTTTCAGTTGCAAGTTCTTTTTGTATTCAATTCCTTGTTGATGAGATACTTCCTAGACATTTAGAATATTACCTATTTGTTTGGGGGCTATCTATGTTAGGGGTATTTATAATATCGATATGTTTTGATTACTTCCGGTCCTTATTTATTGTTAAAATGGCAAATAATATCGATAACAATATATCTAAAGACTACTTTAACCATATTGTTAAGTTACCCATCCGATTTTTTGAAAATAGAGAATCAGGGGATATTATCTCTCGTTTTAATGATGCATCTTATATTAGAAATATTGTGAGCACAAGTGTCATATCAGGAATATTAGATTTAATAATTATAATTGGAATTGGTTCTGTACTATATCGAGTGAACACTACATTATTTCTTACTACTCTAATTCCACTATTATTGCTAATATGTTTAACAGTACTTTTTTATGACCTTTTAAGTAAACGAAATAGAACTGTAATGGAAACAAAGGCAAATACAAATTCATTTCTAGTTCAATTTATAAAAAATATGCCTACAATATATGCACTAAATAAAAAACTATACTTTTTAAATAGCTTTAATACCGTATTTAAAAGTCAATTAAAAGCAATTCTAAAAGAGCAGTATGCAGCCAATAACAATGGGGCACTAAAAAAAATGATCCAAAGTTCTTCTACCGTATTAATATTGTGGGTTGGTGCACAACAAATTATGTCTGATGCTATGACTTTAGGAGAATTACTTTTCATTAATTCCTTATTAATGTTTTTAATGGGTTCCTTAGAAGGACTTATTGGATTACAATCACAATTGCAAAAAGCTTTTGTAGCAGGAAATCGTTTTTTGGATATTTTACAATATCCTGTTCATCCTGAAAAACAACAAGAACAGGAATCAAAAATCAAACATATTGAAATACAAAATCTGAATTTTAGTTTTGACACTTTCCGAAATATTATTGAGGGAGCGAACCTTATATTAAATGAAAATGAAAAAATATTGATTATTGGCGAAAGTGGTACAGGGAAAAGCACATTCGCAAAAACATTAACTAAACTTTACAAAGTAGAAAATAATACAATTTTTCTTAATGGAGTAGATATCAATAATATCAGTGAAGATACTATTAGAAAAAACATTGTCTATTTAAATGAACACCCATTTTTATTTAAAGATTCAATCAGAGAAAATTTATGTATGGGAGAAGATTTTAGTGATGTAGAAATTATGCAAGCTTGTAAAGTGGCTAATGTTCATGAGTTTATTTATTCATTACCAAATCAATTGGATTTTCATTTGAATGAGAATGCTGCTAACCTATCTACAGGCCAGAAACAAAGGTTAGCAATGGCTAGGGCCATTTTACATAGACCCAATATACTTATTTTAGATGAATCTTTAAGTAATGTAGATATAGATAACTTTAAGCAAATTCAGTCTAATTTAATGAGTATAAATTGCATGCTTATCTTCATAACACACAATCCCGAAAATGTTATATCGTATGATAGGAAATTCAAATTAGATAATAATAAAATAACAGAAGTAAGCAATCTTAAAGGTGCTATGGTGGTTGAATAAAGTATCCAGTAAAAATGTGATTATTAATAAAATCACATTTTCATTTAATATGATAACTGTAAGTTTTTATTTACAGTCTCCCTTTAAAAGTTGGAATTGGGGGGACTGTTAGTGAGACATTATTGTATGTCCAGTAATGATGCATAAAAATTAATAGGAATTAGTATTTTAAGGAGGATGAAGGATGAAAAAATGGATTTTCACTTTAGTTACACTTGTTTTAACAGCTGCCGTTGTATTTATCGTTATCAATTCAAATACTTTAGAAAAACCAGACTATAAAAATGTAAGTTTAAAAGAATATAAACAAAAAATAAGTTCTCAAAACTCTTATTTTATGTATGTTTATAAAACTTCTTGTGGTGTATGTCAAGAAATGAAGCCATCAATGAATAAAGTAATCAAACAGGAAAAGGCAGAGATTTTTGCTTTGAATGCTGAAGAACCAAGTAATTTGGATGGAGATTTTTTTGAACAGAATAAACTTAATAAATCGCCTACCTTATTATACTACAAAGATGGAAAAGAGCTAGATCGCTTGGAGGGCTTCCATTCCACAGAGGAACTGAATACATTTGTACAAAAATATATGAAATAATTTAAAAGGGGTTATATAGTGGAAACATTAAACGACTTAGTAACTAGATTAGAGCATTCGCACCCACATTCTTCTTTATTAAAAGATTTAAGTTTAATACAAGGAAATGAACAATATAACTACATTAATTGGGTAGGTTTAAGCAACAGTCAAAATTTAAATGAACTAGTTTTTCAATATGAAAAGGCACCGTATCCTTCAATTACTTGTGGAATACTTACTTATAATGAAGAGAGATGTATTAAAAGATGTTTAGATAGCCTTGGAAATCAATTTGATGAAATTCTTGTATTGGATTCTCATTCAACAGATAATACTACAAAGATCATTAACCGATATTTTCCAATGGTTAAAGTTGTATATGAGCCTTGGATTGATGATTTTTCCTTTCACAGAAATAAACTTATAAGTTTAACAAGTTCAGAGTGGATTTATTATATAGATGCTGATAACTATTGCGTCGATAGTACGAATAAATTTAAAAGAGTAGCCAAATTGATTCAATTTCTTTCTATAGATTGTATAATTAGTCCGATGATAAAAGAACATATTGGCCATGTATATACTGACAATAGAAAAATGTTTTCTGTAAAAAAAGGGATTCAATTCAAAGGAAAAGTTCATGAAGAGCCTATAAATGCTGATGGTAGTATTCCACAAAATATTACAGTGGATATCATGATTCGCCATGATGGGTATGATCCTGAAGTGATTAATCTGTCCGAAAAAAATGATAGAAATATAAAACTAACAAGACAAATGATGGAAGATGAACCCTCTAATCCAAAATGGTTATATTTTTATGCTAAAGAATTACACTATGCGAATGAAGACATGCATATAATTGAAACAAATTTAATAAAAGCAATTGATTTATATAAGCAAAGTACATATAAGAGATATCAAGCTGAAGCAATATTATTATTATGTAATATTTTATTTCAAAAGAGACAAATCCGAAAGTTAAATGAATATCTTGATTTATTAGAAGAACTACAGCCGCTTTGTTCTGATGTGAATTACTATAGGTCACTTATTTTATTTTATGATATTCGATTAAAAACGGGAAAATTGTTAGATGCGCTAAAATTGAGTGAACTCGAAAATAACAAATATAGTTTTATTGATTCATCAAAAGATCACATTAAGGCATTGTTAATAGAGTTATATTGTTCTATAGATGATTGGGAAGGTGCATTTACGTTATTTGATGAACTTCAATCAACAGAGGCTAGAAATAAATTTTTACGTACAGTCAAAACAATAACTACTCATATCAACAAAAAAATATAAGGGAGGTTATTCAAATACTTAGATTATGTTTGTTTATTTCTCTTATTGCTACTTGTGGAAGTCTTTACTTCAGTGAAATTTTGGGTTTTACTCCTTGTAACCTATGTTGGTATCAAAGAATATTCATGTATCCATTAATATTTTTAATTATTATTGCAATGATAAAAAAGGATGATAATATCAAGTATTATATTCGTGTTTTATCGTTCTGTGGTATGATAATTGCTTTGTATCAATGTATCATACAGTATTTCGCTATAAAAAGTACTTTTTGTAGTTTTACAAGTAATGATTGCTCAACGATTCAGACCGTATATATGGGATTTTTAACGATCCCTCAAATGTCTTTAGGTGCTTTTATATTGATTTTTGTATGTTCATTTTATATTAATAATAAAAACTAATATTTCTACATAAGAATCTGTACCTAAAAGATCATAAAAAAAATCTTTTAGCTGCAGATTCTTATTTTAGTTTTGTAAGTGGCTCCAAAAAGAAGGAATCGTTGCCGTACCCCTTTAAAAGAAGCAGAAAATTTTAATATTGGAGAAGAAATTTCACTTGAAGGTGAGGATGGGGTGATTTATGGAACTCTTCAGTTAGAAGAAATGTACACATATGATAAACGATACGAGGCAATAAATGTATATGGCACTGATGATAAAGCACATCCTGGTGTAGAAAAAATTTACGAGAAAGGAGAGGTTTACTTAGCTGGTCCTATTACATTATTAAATCGTCCTAGCCATGCACCATTTAATCAATTTTATCAGGATCCTAGTGAAACAAGGAAGATGTTTGTGGATTTAGGATGGAAAACTATTGTTGGTTTTCAAACAAGAAATCCGGTACATCGTGCTCATGAATATATCCAAAAATGTGCTTTAGAAATAGTAGATGGCTTGTTATTAAATCCACTTGTTGGCGAGACGAAAGATGATGATATTCCAGCCAATATTCGTATGGAAAGCTATCAAGTGTTGCTTAAGAATTACTATCCAATTAATCGAGTACGTTTAGTTATATATCCTGCAGCAATGCGATATGCAGGTCCAAGAGAAGCGATTTTTCATGCACTAGTGCGAAAAAATTATGGTTGTACACACTTTATTGTTGGGCGTGACCATGCAGGGGTTGGTAGCTACTATGGTACTTATGAGGCCCAAAATCTAATAAGCCAATACGAGAAAGAAATAGGGATTAATATATTAAAATTTGAACATACTTTTTACTGTATCAAGTGTGAAAGTATGGGATCAAAGAAGACATGCCCACATGATTCTAAAGAACATCTGCACTTGAGCGGAACGAAAGTTCGAGAGATGTTAAAAAAAGGGACGAAACCACCAAAGCAATTTTCACGTCCAGAAGTTGCGGAAATTTTAATTCAAGGTATGCGTGGCCTAAAGTATAAATAAAAGTATTTAGTCATGATTAAATTGTATTTTCATTACTACCAAATTGTTTATTAAATTTATAATAAACTAAACCTTTTTTCCAATGAAGACGTGTACACATCACTGTATCTTGGAATTAGGATTTTTTGTACTATATACCGACACAACAGACATGCATATTTGTCCGTTAAACTGCTCTAGTTATTTTGAGTTTTTAAAAACTATATACTTAAAAGGGGGGGTATGATGAAAAATATTAATATTACTTGGCATGAAGCTATAATTACAAAAGAAGATCGTCAAAAATTAAATAATCATAAAAGTTTGGTAGTATGGTTTACTGGATTATCTGGTGCAGGTAAATCTACACTGGCAAGTGAAGTAGAAAAACTATTACATAAGCAAAGAGTTAATACTTATATTTTAGATGGTGATAACATTCGCCATGGCTTGAATAAAGATTTAGGTTTTCAACCTGAAGATCGTAAAGAGAATATTCGTCGTATCGGTGAAGTATCAAGGCTCTTTGTAGACGCTGGCATTATTACTTTAGTGGCTTTTATATCTCCTTACAGAGAAGATCGTCAAATGGTTCGATCATTATTCAAAGAGGGGGAATTTTTAGAACTTTATGTTAAATGTAGTCTAACGGAATGTCAAAATCGTGATCCTAAAGGTCTATATAAAAAAGCCCTTAACGGAGAAATAAAAGGATTTACAGGGGTCGATGCTCCATATGAAGCACCTTTAAAAGCAGACCTAATTGTAGAGACAGATAAACATTCGATAGAGGAATCAGTGAAACAAATTATCAATTTCTTGAAAAATAAAAAATATATTGAATAACAAAATTAAATTCATAATTATTTTTCTGAATTTAAGGTGGTAGAATTCCTGCTAGATATTTGAAAAGTTTATTAAGCATTTTAATTCATTTCGACTATTTGTCGATTGGTATGGTCAACTTCCAATTCGGAAGCGGAATTAACGATTGTGATTAGGAAAAAACCTTTTTCACTTCGTTCTTTGGTTATAGAGCTTTCACATACTTGTAATAATTTATCTATTAATAATATTACTAAATTTAAATGTATACGAAAAAATCGAAGAATAAAAACAATTCAATTAATATTAAATTATAATATCTTAATATTAATCATTTAATTAAATATAGTATATATGCTATGAAGACTATAACTTAAATTCAATATCAAATAATTGTGAGGATAAGCAATTATGAGAGTACTAGTAACGCTAATATTAATTAGGATAGAAGGATTAGAATATTTATCAAATTACATATCTAATTCTTAATTGAAAATCTGGAGTTTTAATATTAAGAAATCTTATGTAATTTATATGAATCCCTCTATTTAATCAATAATGTACGCTGAAAATTAAGAAAATGCAGAAAGGTGTTTTCTTAATAGAATGATAAAGTTATCTAATATATTAATCTATTAAAAAATAAAGGATATGAGGAGACATTAATGAAAAGGCCATTCTTAATTTTAAGTCATCATCGCTCAGGTTCTAACTTTTTAAATGAATTAATTCAATATCATAATAATTTCACTTCAATAAATGAGCCATTATCTATGCATACAAATATCTTTAGAGAAAAGGACTTAATCCCTTGGACTATGGAAGAATATAATCCAGAGCATTTTCATATTGATTTAAATGAACAACCTGGGGTTATTGAGTTTATGCATGAATTAAAAAAATGGCTCTTAAATCCTACTGACTATAATATAAGAGGATTTAAAGAAACTTTGTTGTTTGATAAGCTTGGGTGGTTAAAAGAATATTTACCAACATTAAAAATTATATTTTTAATTAGAGATCCAAGGGCAGTTATAACTTCTGTAATGAAACGCAATCTACACAACTCATTGTGGAATTACAAGGAAACAATCACCAATTACATCGATAATTATATGACTGAAGAATTTGTAAATCCAGAAAATATATTAGAGTTATCAACATATAGCTGGAAGATACGTTACCAACTAGCGAAGCAAAATTGTCATTTATTTGATCATATCTTTATTAGACTTGAAGATATTATGTTAGATCCGATAGAAACGCTCCATAAAATTATGAGTTTTCTAGAAAATGATATAGATACTAGCCAATTAGCTTTTATACGTCAATCAAGCCTTCGTACTCTCGGAGGAACTTTTTCTTCTTATAGGCAATCGGATGATGTATTAAATTCGTGGAGAAAGGTGTTAACAGATGACCATCAGCAGTATATACAAAGAAAATTACGTGAAGAAATGGAAGGACTTAAGTATTTGTGAGAATTTAAGAGATGAATTGTTGAAAAGTTCATGTTATATAAAAGCAGATGATATAGAGATATGCATTTCATCAACATTATTTAGAAACATTGATTTAGTAAAATTATTGAATGTTATGCCATTTAATAATATTACTAATGGGAGTTATTATATAATTAATGAATATAATCCAGCTTTACCAATCTACTATAATTATAAAAAAGAAATTTATCAAATAAAGGCAGGCTATGAAGAACACCCTGTTGTAGGAATTTCTTGGAATGGTGCCCATTTCATAGCAGATTTATTAGGTGGAAGACTTCCTTTTGAAAAAGAATGGGAGTATTGTGCAACAGGCGGAAATTTAAATTATAAATATCCGTGGGGAAATGAGTGTCCAACAATAGAAAAAGCAAATTATGGTGAGTTTGTCGGCGTTACCACACCTATAAAAAGTTATCCCCCAAATGAATGGGGATTGTATGATATGGCAGGTAATGCAGAGGAATGGTGTATGGATGATTACTATCCCCATTCTCCTTATCTGGGGATTACCGATATAAATTTATCTTTAGAAAAAACAGTAAAGGGAGGGGGATGGAACAAAGGAATAGATTTTTTGAATTGTAAAGCAAGAAGAGGGAAATGGTCTCGAATTGGGACTGTTGGTATTGGATTTCGTGTTGTGTGGGATTACAAAGAAAAAGAATGGGGGAAATAATTTGATTAAATGTGTAATATTTGACTTAGATGATACCCTTTGTGATTATAAAGGGGCTATGGAAAATGCTAAGCAAAGCGTAAATATCCATTTAAAGAAAGCAAATATAGATACTTGTATTTTCTGGAAGATTTACCACGAATTAGAACCTTCTTTATTTAAAAAATTTACAGAGAAAAAAATAACTAAAGATATGTATCGACTAAAACGTTACTCAGATGTATTGGAAATATTAAGTGTTAAAAATACAGAATTATCATTAAAATTAAATGATATATATATGAAAAAAGCAAATAATGAAATTAATTTATTTGAAGATGTTGTTCCACTGCTTGAAAAACTGAAGGAACAAAATATAGATACAGCCCTATTAACAAATGGCCCTGTTGATGGACAAAGGCAAAAAATAAAAGCGTTAGGATTGGAAGAATTTATTTCAAGTATCTATATTAGTGAAGAAATTGGTTTTGCAAAACCAGATAATAATGCATTTAATTATGTATTAAATACAATGAAATTAGAGCCAGCTAATGTATTAGTAATAGGTGACTCATTAGAATATGATATTGAAGGAGCTAAAAGAGCTCAAATTAAAGGAGTATTAATTGATCGCGAAAATAAACATGTAAATTATCAAGATGATAAAATTAGTAATTTAATAGATTTATTAAAAATACTAAACAAACTGGAAAAGCTTGAATATTATAGTGGATGAAAAATCATTTGTTTACTTAATGAAAATACAGATATCTGAGAAATGTGTTGAGAACACTTATCTACAAATTTATAGGACAGGGTTAAATAACTATAAAAATAACTATGTTAAGGGGAAACTATGTTAACTAATATCGATCCAATTGATGTGTATCCTAAAAGTTTACTAGATCATGAATTGCCTGACTTTTTAAATAAAGAAACGATTCATATAGATGAAAATCATTTAGAAAATTGGTTAATAAATTATAAAGAGAAAGCGAATTATACTAGATTACTAAGGTATTATCTATCTACCAAAGTACTGGACCTAACATCTAGAGATATAGTTCTCGATGTCGGTGGTGGAGATAATATCTACGCTTCAATTATAGGAGAAAGTGTTAATAAAGTAGTTGTTAATGATATTAATATATCTTCTAAAGTTAATAGTTTAAATACAATTTATTTAGAAAAGGATATCTTTCAAGTTGATTTTAAAAAACATAATATTAATAAAATCGTTGTAGGTCATGCCCTTGAACATTTCAGAGGGGATGCAGATATAAAACTAATGGAGTTAATATGTAAAACTCTCCCTCCTAATGGAAAGTGCTGTATTGAACCTTTGTTTTTGGGAAGAGAATATTTGGAAATATTCAACTATCAGACAAATGAACTTTATGATAATGCAGCTCAACAGATTATTACAAATGAGAGCAATTTCCCTGGAAAAAAGGAACACAACATGGGTTTTGCTCGAATTTATAATAGTACATCTTTATATGAAAGAATTTTAAAAGTTGTTGAACAGAATGGGTTAAGTTATAAATTAATTTCTTTTAAAATAAATAATTCATATCTTCCTGATATGGAGAAATATGTTTTTAAAAGAAAAAATATAAATTATCCATTAAGAGCATTGGTATTAGAAAAGGCATAAGTAATTAATAGTAACATATAAAGCTAAGATTATAATTTTTTTATGGTGGTTTAATTAAACATTTTTATTTAATAGTTTGGGTGTTTTTGCCCATCCCCTCGAAAAGGTGGATTAAGGGATCTCCCTAAAAACAAATCCCCGTTAAAAGGCGCTTCCTTATGCAAGAATAGCGCCATTTAATGGAATAACTAAATTCTGACCTCTTCCATAAAATTACTTAATAAACTAACGCACCCCGATAGCGAGTATTTGGGTTGGGAGAAAATCGTATTAAACTGAGGGAGTTTAAGGTTTAAGTATTATCCTCCACAATTTAATTTTTAAAAATGTCAATTAGCTTTTTTATCGCACTAACTACTACTTCTGGTTCATCATTTTGTATAAAATGAGCACTGTTTTCAGCAATCACCAATTCACCATCTGAGGATATTTCAAGAATCTCTCTCTGCATGTCATTCCATAACTCTTGTGATTCCTTTGAATAATGAGCTTTCTTACCAGCTGAAAGAACAATTAATGGGACATTTAATTTAAGTCTGGTTTCTTTTAATTGCTTTAGACTTTCCATAAATTCATCATAATTGCCTTCATAAACAAATTGCTTGTTGTATGCTTGTTGAAAATCTTGTGACATCGTTGGGAGAAATCTTTCTCTGTAATCTTCAGGCGTAGAGTCAACTAAGACAAGTCCGCAAACTTCATTATGATATTCAGTTGCATATATCCGCATATTAACTCCACCAAATGAGTGACCAACTAATATGTACGGAGGTTTAATATTGGCTTCAATAAGAAGTTCCTTCAATTCTTTTACCATCTCACGGCTGGTTCTGGGGTTTGAACTTGTTTCACTTTTCCCAAGTCCTGCTCTATCATAAATTAGAACATTAGAGAGCATTGAAATATCCCCAATTACTGAATCCCAAGCCTTGGAAAAGTCTCCATATCCAGCGTCCATTATTATTGTTGGTTTTCCATTATTTTCCCCTATCAATTTAGCATATAGTTTACAATCACTTATTTGCACAAACATTTCTTTAGCCATTTAGTCCATTCCTCTCTTTTAGCCAACTATCATTAGTTAAAATTCAACAATTTTATGACATTCCTTCTTAATGTGTTTAAACTATCAAATGGTTGATTCTTGATTGTCAATGTCACTTTGATATTCAAGAATATCCCCAGGTTGACAGTCCAATGCCTTACAAATAGCTTCTAAAGTTGATAATCGAATCGCTTTAGCCTTTCCATTTTTCAAAATAGAAAGGTTAGCCATTGTGATTCCAACTCTTTCAGATAGTTCTGTTACACTCATTTTTCTTTTAGCTAACATCACATCGATATTGATTATAATTGCCACTGTTTCACCTCAGACCGTAAAATCATTTTCTGATTTTATATCTAAAACGTTTTTTAATAATTTCTGAAGAACCGCAGTGAAGACTGCAATAACAACAGAAGTAAAAATAATTGTTAATCCGATAATTGCTATTCCTGGGTGTAAGGCGTTTTGAGACATAAGAACGATGGTCCCTATCAAATATAAGATACTGATTGTAATTGCACAGTATTTTATATATTTCAAAACCTTTACAGACAATTCCGAAAAAGCATTGTTATTTTCAATGTAGTTTAAAAGTTTTAAAGCTTGATACAGAGCAAGGAAAAATGGTATCACAGTTACATACAAACCGATTAATACAGGATATTGCAAAAAAGCAAACTCCGGAAACATTTCTGCCGTATCATTTGCTAACCAAGGCAACCAAAATATACACAAGGCGAGTACCGTAATCCCAATAAGAAAAACAGCTATCTTTAAAAAAACAGTTGTTCCTCGTTTCATAAAAATGCACCTCACTTATTTATCGTTTTACAATAAATCATTATCCATATGCAATATATTATTGTTTTTTTTAAACAACCCCTTTTATTCTTATTTTTAGACTAAAATAAAAAGCATTCATCATTATAAAATACTTCACAATCCTTAGCTATTTAATTTATCTCTTGTTCAACTAAATGGTCCGTACGTGGAGCAAAAATTCCACACTCAATTCTTTGGGTTCTTTTTTGTTTATAAAGGTGTACTTTTAAAACCTGTCTAATAAAGGGTGGTTCTTGCGTTTATAAATCTATGAAAATATTTTTATAAACGTTTACTAAAATCGTCATACCTTTAGAAACTAAATATAGTAAAATAGTAGAAGAAAATATATCTTCTGGAGGAAGTTCATTGTGAAGATCGGTTATGTTCGCGTTTCATCTACAGATCAGAATGAAGAACGTCAAATCAAAAAAATGTTAGCTTTAGGCATCGAAGAGCGAATGATCTTTGTTGATAAACAAAGTGGAAAAGACTTTAATCGCCCCAGCTACCAGACGATGAAGCGTATCCTGCGGAAAGGGGATCTCCTTTATCTGGATGCCCTAGATCGATTGGGGAGGGATTACGAAGGGATTATCTATGAATGGAAACACATTACAAGGAACATTCAAGCAGATATTGTCGTGTTGGAAAACGAAACGTTATTTGATAGTCGTAAATATAGAGAGATGGGAGATATCGGAAAGTTAATGGAAGATCAGTTTCTAAACCTTCTCTCTTATGTGGCCGAACAAGAACGAAAAAAAATCAAACAGCGCCAAGCCGAAGGCATAGCGCTCGCCAAATCTCAAGGTAGACATTTGGGACGACCAAAGCTTAATTTACGGACCCTTTCCCATGAACAGCGCCAATTATTAGATTCTCACTATCCGAAGTGGAAAAATAAAGAGATCACGGGCGTTGAGTTCATGTGTTTACTTGGGTTGAAAAAGAACTCATTTTATAAAGTAGTCAGGGAATTTGAGATTGGAATATGAATATGGAGAATAATACAACTACCCAAAAACGGTTGAGGATTCTTAGCGAAGATGAAGTAAAGATCATTTATGACAGACCAGGTTTCTCATACGAAGATCGCTGTTCTTATTTTTCTCTTTCACAGCCAGAGAAAGAGCTGCTACACACATTGCGTTCTGTCAAATCTAAGGCTTATTTCGTTTTACAACTGGGTTATTTCAAAGCCAGACAACTATTTTTTACATTTGACCTCCATGAGGTAGAAGAGGATCTTCAATATATTCTGAAGGAACATTTCAACAACAGTCAAATTGATGACTTGAGTTCAATTGATAAGTCCACTAGGTTAAAACAACAACAATTGATTCTTAAATTATTTAACTACCACAGTTGCGGTGCCGAAGAACGGCGTAAGATGGAGGAAAAAGCTCAAAAGTCTGCGGCGTTTTGTGGTAAGCCGATTTACATCTTTCGAGAAATCATGAATTATTTGTCTGAAAACTGCATTGTTGTTCCTGGCTATAGTTTTATGCAAGATATGACAGGACAGGCAATAACCCATGAGCAAAACCGATTAATTTCATTGATGCAGGATCATCTAAAACAGAATGATATGGAATCCTTAGATCGATTACTTGAAGATTCTTCAGGGCTGTATGAAATAACACTACTGAAACACGAACCGAAAGACTTTAGCGCCACTGAAATAAAGCTTGAAATGAATCGTGGTAAACAAATACAGCATTTATATTACCTTGCTCAAGAACTGTTACCAAAGTTAGGTATTTCCAACGAAAGCATCAAGTACTATGCTTCATTAGTAAGTTACTACTCTGTCTACAAGCTCAAACGGCTGAATGTATGGATTGTTTATGTCTATTTGTTATGTTTTGTATCCCATCGTTATCAACGGATGCATGACAACCTGATCAATACCCTCATATATAGTGTAAGGGGGTATGCAGATGAAGCTAAATTAGCAGCAAAAGAACGAGTTTACGAGTGCTATACAGAGAGTAATCAAGACATCAAAAAAGCAGGGGAACTGCTTAAAATATTCACTGATGATCATATTCCTGCCAATACTCCCTTTAGGGATATTCAAGACCGTGCATTTACTATTTTGGAACGTCAGAAACTGGAATCCGTAGCCAAACAGATTACTACAAATATAAAATATGATGAAACTGCCTTCCAATGGGAACATATTGGTCAGCAGGCACGACGATTTAAACGTTATTTAAGACCTATATTTTTGCAGGTTGATTTCGTAGCTCCTTCACCAAATGATCCATTAATTAAAGCAGTGAATTTTATGAAAACTGCTTTTAATAAGAATAAAGCGTTAGGACAATATCACTCAGATGATTTGCCAAATGGTTTCATATCCGATGGTGTGAAGCGTTATATCTATGAACAAAAAACAATTTTAGCAGATCGATATGAATTTTTAGTCTATCGCCTCCTACGCAACCGTTTGGAAGCAGGAGATATTTTTTGTCGTGATAGTATCCGATTTCGCAGTTTTGAGGATGACCTGATCAATGATCGTCAATGGGAACAGAAAGAAATGTTGATCGCTGACACTGGTCTGACGATTTTCAACCAACCCATTCATAGTCATTTAGTGGAGCTTGAGAAGCGATTAGAAGATCGCATTACTAAAGTTAACCAGAGTATTTCATCTGGGAAAAATGAGCATCTTCAAATCAAAAAACGGGGTTCACATACCCGATGGACATTACCTTATACTCGTGACACAGAATCTATTAATCACTCATTCTACGATACATTAAAGCAAATAGACATTAGGAGTGTCTTGCATTTTGTTCAACAGCACTGTCAATTCCTTGACTCATTTGAGCACATCTTGGGACGTTATGCCAAACAGAATAAAGACAATCGAATTCTTGTCGCCTGTCTGATTGCTTGGGGAACCAACATGGGGTTAGGGAGAATGGGGGAAATTTCTGATATTAGCTATCCGTTACTGGCTGCCACATCTGATAACTTTATTCGTCTGGAGACTTTAAAAGAAGCGAATGATTGTATCAGTAATGCAATAGCCAAACTCCCAATCTTTAAACATTATGACATTGGGGAGACGATTCATTCTAGTAGTGACGGGCAGAAAGTTGAGACTCGAATCAATACCATTAATTCCCGTCATTCACCTAAATACTTTGGTCTTGGTAAAGGGATTGTTTCCTACACAATGGTAGCCAACCATATCCCTGTTAATGCTCGAATTATTGGGGCCAATGAGCATGAAAGTCATTATGTATTTGATATTTTATTTAACAACACAACTGATATTCAGCCTGATGTGCATTCCACGGATACACATGGAACCAATGAAGTGAATTTTGCTATCCTGAACTTTTTTGGTTATCAGTTTGCGCCTCGCTACAAGGATATTCACGATAAGGTCAACAAATCTCTTTACGGATTCAAACATCCAAGCCAATATGGAGATAACCTGATCAAGCCAGTTCGAAAGATTAATACGAATCTTATTATAGAGGAATGGGAAAATATTCAACGAATTATGTTATCCCTTGCAGTTAAAACAACCACACAAAGCATTATTATTGGTAAGCTAAGCGCTTATGCACGGAAGAACAAAACCAAACGTGCTTTATGGGAGTACGATAACATCATAAGAAGTCTATATTTTTTGGATTATATTGATTCTCCCCCTTTACGCCGGAATGTTCAAAAGGCATTAAATCGAGGGGAAAGTTATCATAAATTACGCAAAGCAGTATCCTTTGCCAATTTTGGAAAATTACGTTTCAAAAATGAAAATGATCAACATATTTGGGGCGAATGCAGTCGCTTACTCTCCAATTGCATTATTTATTACAATGCCAGTATTTTATCTAATATGTTGGCTTACAGAGAAACAAAGGCTCTAGATTCGGATGTTATGAAAAAAATATCCCCAGTTGCATGGCAACATATTAACTTCTATGGAAGATACGAGTTTAATATACAACAAGAGTCTGTTGATTTGGATGCAATTATTCAAGAATTAGCCCAATTAAACGTAATATCGGAAACAGAG
>WPCI01040227.1_pt1 | contig 23328 bp, 21 predicted proteins | sample 5399871 | NCBI WGS metagenome assembly WPCI01 (sample SAMN12869469, study PRJNA574797) | sludge metagenome | isolation source: wastewater treatment of pH7 | place: China:Beijing | collected 2019-05-20 | reverse complement strand
ATTGGATGAAGTAGTTAGTATGAGAATTGTGAATGTGGATGTAGAAAAAGAGAGAGGGTCGGGGGTTATCTTCAAGTTTCCTTTTGGACGCAAAAAAGTTAACGACCCAACGGCGTTTTTATATAACTAATGAGTGCGCCGCAGGTTTCCGTACAAGAGAATGGAAAGGCGGTTCAATATTGGCTTAATAGGGACCAATCTTTATCACTTTGGGATGACCCCTCTTTACAGGGGGGACCAATTCTTCCAGATAAATTCAAACCACTCACAGATTTACGTAGTATTTATGACAGAATTAATTCAGGTTTTATAAATGAAAAAGACAATTTAATACTAAAGCTTATTTGGGATTCATTAGCAATTACTGAAGCTCAAATTAAAAATTTTGTGGAGTCTAAAATTAGTAGGTCTCAGGTTTCCGAATCGCTGAAAAAGCTAGTACTGTATGGATTTGTTAGTAGATGGGAGATAAAATCGGGGCTATTTCCGGATCAACCCAAAACCTCTGCTCCAATTACGCTAAATACTGCAGGTCATTTGATGATGTGGGCTTATCATAACCGTAATACAAACTATTCATTAAAGCCAGAGCAGTGGTTAAAACTTGGGGTGGCGGGTGTACAGAGATTTGTCACTATGAATCAGATAAAATATGAGTTTGCAGTAGGCCAACAGTTATTAAAAAATTGGTGCTGGTATCCGAAGCTACAAGGTACTGGTAGGGGATATAATCCAATTGCTGTTGGAGAAATTAAAACTCCAATTGGAAATCAAAACTTCATATTTGAAAGGGTACAACAAGGTCAGCGATATGCACAACATTTGAAATCGAGATTGAGAATTTGGGAAGATCAAATTCAAAATGGACCAAATAATTTATTGAATTTCGAAAACACGAAGAGTTTACCAGGAATTTTTATATTATCTATATCTAATCTCGCTTTAGCAGAACATGTTAGAAAGGAGCTAATGTTAGACTTACGAAAGATTCCTATAATGCTTGTAATAGATGAATGTATTCACAATGAGGGATTTGCAAAATCATTTTATGTCTCAACTCAAAGCAGCATTCAGCAAGCATCATTACCATTTTTGAGATAACAAGAGCTGCTTCAGGTAAATATGCTGAAGCAGCTCTCTGTTGTTCTAACGATGAATCGATATGCACAACTTAACTTTTGTTTGAAATATATCTAATTTTATTTTTTGTAGATTTCTATATATAATTATATATATATCGATTAATAATTTCTAAAATATCACTGCGAGAAAAAACGCCTGTTTTTGATACTTTTTTTGCTAATTTTATTAACGGAGTCATTATAGAAGTTGCTAAGTAGTTACTACCTACCATTTTGGATATATATTGTTTTGTATCAATTGATAAAATTTGACTGGGTTCTATGTTTAATCATATGGTTTCTGCAAAACGGTAATCACCTTGGGAGAAAAGTGCTGCATTTAAAGCTCCAACAGATGTACCTGAAATGGCACAAATATTGTCACTAATACCGTATTCATTGAATGCTTTCCAAGCACTTATGTGATAGGCTCCTTTGCCCCCACCACCAGCTAGAACAAGACCAACTTCTGTCATCAAATACAATTCTTTCTATACTAGAATTTCCTAATAATATTATAACAAAAAAACATAATATGAAGAAAAAATAACTTGGTAGTTGTAGTGAAAAAGTAAATATGTTTATAAATCATAAAAACATTTCTTTTATTATGATTTATTGTTTTTATCGATTAGGAGAACTAACTATTATATATTGAAAATTAAGACAACTAAAGATATTATATAGATAAGACTTTCTTTTTTTTTTACTTTTCATAATCAATTACTAATATAACCCTTTCGGGGCTATGATTTTGTAAAGCTGAATTGCTTGCAATTATTCATATACCTGAAAGGTTTTTTTTATATTTAAAAACAATTAAGCTGGTCCCATTATTTAAAGGTTTTCAATAAAGAGAGTGCGATGAGTTGTTAATTTGTAATGTGAAAACACTATGAGTTATTAAAATTAAAACATTAAGGGAGATAATTATAATGATAGGTGAAACTTTTAAAAATTTGCTAATAAGTCTGGCTGTTTTGATAGTGGGGTTAAGTACCATATATTTAATAATTAAATATAGCTTCAAATTAACAGTAGAAAAAGCTATACCTAACTTAATAGCCTATGCCAGCTTATATTTACCAGGAGTTATAACTTTTGGCTTAGTTGGATATTTTTCGAATTCATGGATTTTTGGAATTATAATGGGTGTCATAGTTGAAGCAATTCGTTTCTATGGGTTAGGAAGAATACTAAATCAAATATCCTCTTCTTTAAGAGCGATGAAAGTGAAAAATGCTATAGCAAAAGCAAATAAAAAAGTAAATGTTAAAAATAAACCTTTAGAGGTCATTCAAGCTTCTGAAGTTAACATAGAAAAAGAGAGCAGATCACAAGAGAAACCAGCAATTGAGCTAAAAAAAGAAAAAGAGAAAATTATAAAAACAGAAAAGCTAGAAATAATTGATGATGCAGATGAAGTTAAAGAGTCAGAGGGAATGGAGGGATTAGAACATATTGAGGTACTTAAACACCTGGAAATGATCGCAGAAACTAAAGATGATGTAATAGTGGAAAATGGTACTACAGTAAAACGTAAGCGTAAACAAGCTGAAAGTACACCAGATACACAGAAAATCTATGAACAACTAAAACTAGTTATATTAAGTAGGAATTCAGAAAAGAAAAATGATGAAATGAGTTTTTAGTTTCTCTTTAAATTGTAATATTATAGGGAATGTTATAAAGATAAAGTGTTTTATGAGGGAGATATTAATTTAAAAATAGTAGGAGCCGAAGAATATTTAAAACAAAGCGCCTTGGAAAAAATTGAGCATTTAAAGAATGTATATAAGGCTGTTAAAAATGAGGAATTAGATATAGAAATAGAGGTGCATCTGGAATTAAAAATACCATTTTGTCGGAATCATAGGTTTTTATAGGTTTAGACAATCTGATAACATAAGAGCCTGTTTGCATGTGCTACCTTTTTTTATGTACAATAGTAATAAGATATGATATAGACAGGGAGAGGAAATCCATGTCCACTAAATTAGTGAATTTACGCATTGATTTTGCTTTTAAACAGTTATTTGGAACAAAAGGAAATGAGGAAATTTTAACGGGTTTCCTAAATGCAATTTTAGAGGAATCTTTAGATGCACCTATTACTTCGCTACAATTAGATGATCCACATCTCCATAAATCTTATGAAGATGATAAGTTATCGATTTTAGACCTATTAGCAACGCTAGATAATGGAACGCAAGTGAATATTGAAATTCAGCTTCGAAATACACATGATATGGTAAAGAGATCATTATATTACTGGAGTAAACTTTATACATCCCAAATGCAAGAAGGAATGCCATATCGTTCACTTCGGAAAACTATTACCATTAACTTACTAGATTTTATTTTATTTTCTCAGGATGATGCATTTCATACCATCGGACAATTATGGAATACTAAAATGCAGCAACTCCTAAGTGACGACATTGAAATCCATTTTGTAGAGATACCGAAATTGGTAAAACAATGGCGTGAAGAAAAAGTAAACCCGTGGGAAAATACATTTGTTCGTTGGATGTTATTATTACCAGCGCATGAAGATGAACATTTAACTCAAACATTGGAGGAGATTGCGATGAATCAAGATCCAATTTTACAAAAGGCAATAAATAAATGGGAAAATATGAGCCATGATTCTTCTTTTAGAACAGCGTACGAAGCTCGAGAGAAATTGCTTTTAGATGAACAAGCCAAGCTAGCACATGCAGAACAAGAGGGCATGGAAAAAGGCATTGAGCAAGGTAAGATGCAGATGATCCGAGGAATGCATGAAATTGGTGTACCACTTGAAACTATTGCAAAAGCAAGTAAGTTGAGTGTGAAGGAAATAGAACGTATCTTAAATATAAAATAAATATATGTGAGTATACAGAACTCATGAGTAGAAAAATTAGACGTTCATTATCATATACGGTTAATGGGAAAGCATTGCTGAAGATTTCAGCAGTGCTTTTTTTATATCATTTAAGGAAATTGATTTTTTGTTAAAAAATTCAATTTCCTTTTTACGATTTAAAAATATTTTAATTTTGTTGTAAAGTGACAAAAAAGTTGTTTAAAAAAATGTGAGTCATTCTGTTCAACAATCGGGCCATTTAATGGAATTAAGGAGGGGATTATTCAAAGGGAAATCGAAGTTAATTTAGAGTTATGATATTTTTTTTCGATAATCTAAAGTAACTATGTTATGTAAGGAAGGAACTAATATAAGTCTTGGAAATATAAATAATTGAAAGTTGTACAAGAAAGGTTTAAAAGCGTTAGAGGCATTAGGATAGTTGTGAATAAATAATTATGAAACAAAGTAAGTTAGAGCTTATAAAGGAGCTTAGAAGATGACAATTAGTGCAGAGAGGAAGTATTCCAGATTGATGAGGTTGCGTAGAATCTGCGGTTATGGTGCCGCAATATCAGTAGCACCTTACCTGCTGATCAAAATCGTATGGACTTTTGGTATCTTCCTTCCAACCGAGCAAATGGGTGACGCTAGTTGGCGCATTATAAACGCAGTAACCGCCGTTCTCGCTGCAATTGGTATCTTTCTTGCAATGGCGTTTTGCAGGCCGTTGGGGGAGCGGCTACCTGCGTGGTTATTTGGGTTGGTACTTTACTCGCTCCCATGCTGTTGATTGCACCGTTTCTGGGCCCTGCAGCTATGATACGGGATCAAGAAGCAGGTGCCGCCGACTTCTGGGTATACGAGCAGATTTTCGTCATGATCTCACTTTTCGGGATCGGCGTCTTCCTGCCGCTTGCATTGGCGGGGTATGCAATGGCACGTTGGCCAGAGGCACTGAGTGGCACAACTGACTACAAGGGGTTGCCGGGCAATACTTTACAACTGCAGATCATCTTAGCTAGGATTGTCGCTGCAGGCTGTATTCTGCTCGGTGTCATCAAGGTGTTTTTGGGCGGTAGGAGGCGCGCCTGCACCTAAGTTAGAAGCTGATGGGGATCATGGAGGAGCTCCAACTTATACTCATGGACATTTCCCTGCGCCGAAGTTAGAATCACATGAGAATACAGGAGCACTAGCTAATACAGAGCCTGGCGGGGGGATTTAACTAATACTAATATGAAAGTTATAAATTTATATAGAAGAAAAAAGACTTTGTAATTTACAAGGCCTTTTTTCTATGTAAAAAGCTATTCGAAGAAGAAATGAACGAGTTACTTCCTAGGAAAGGGTGGCGTATTTTTGTTTTGCTAACTTGATTTTGATGTGACGTAATCGTAAGTATTTAAAAATTTAAAAAAGCCCCTCGATCATGTTCAAGGGACCTTACTCACGCAAATGATCTGTAAATCAATTCATTTTTGATATACAGATCATTTGTATGATAATATTTATAAAGAATTGCTAAAGAATGAAATTACATAAATGCTTTTAGAAGTTCTTGAATTAATGGGATTGCTCCACCAATAAATTTTAAAACTGCCATTGCGATTTCCATAGTATTCTCTCCTCTGTTTTTGTATTAAGATGTGTGAATCTTTATAACCTCATTATAGTAAGCGCTTACATTTATAACAATACGTTTTTGTATGCAATATTGCATATTTATACGTTTGGACAAAAATTAGGTCCTATTAGTCATTCTTTAATGGTACCATAGCGAGGTGTGAGTCTTTAAGGGTTTTCCCTAATAGGAGGAAATATGGAAAGAGTACAAGTGATTTACAGTAATCTGAAAATTAAAAGTTTGGCTAAACAGGTATTAGCTGTAGGAGGAATATTAGGGTTCTGCTACTTGGTGTTATATGTTTTTAGTTTCTTAATTGTTATGTAAATATTATATAACTAAACTAGTAGAGTCTTGCCTAGATAGGTAAGGTTCTTTTGTTTTTATCTGTGATGAGCAAACTACATACAAAACCTCTCAAGTTTGTCAGATGCTATGTATAGTGCCTTATTTCTCTATGTTTTAGAACACTAGCTCTTATTATTGAAAGTAAATAAACGTCTATTAAAAATTTTCCGTTTATATTGAAAACACAATTGTATTGATAAAAAATGTGTTTTTATTAGATACATCTTAAAAAGACCAGCATAGATTATATTACGTTTTGGTGAAATTTTTTTATCTTTGAAAAGGATTTAAATCTTACAAATAGATTGGATCCCTTTCTGTATACCGTAATTCCTATATTACCATATTAATATAATATATTGAAAATGATTTAAAAGCAAGAATATTAGTAGGGGACTGTACATGCCCATCAACTTAAGATTTTAAAGTATCCCCTAAACAAAGAATTTCTTTTAAAATTGATTGATAGTAAACAAGATAGGTTGGCAAATCACTAACTAAAGAAATTTCTTCAGATAAGCTAATCAGTAATATATCAAAAGATTCTTTACAAAATTTAGAGATATATTTCGTAGGTGTTTATCCTTCTATTAGTAGATTAGAAATACTGATATAATTCTACCAGTTGATTTATCAAGACACATCTGGATTTGTAGTCTGTTCATTGATTTTCCGATATATGTATTTCTAGGTCCTTTTAAAAATTGAGCGTTTTGATAAGTTTCATTATAACTAGGATTAATGAAAGATGAATTGTAATGAGCGATATTGTTACGAACAATTCCATTCCGTGCTTGATCTAAAGCAGCTACTGGATATATTTCTTCATGTCCAATAAGAACAATTCTGATGTTGTTATCGTGTACCTTGTTATTGTTAACTTCAAAAGAATCTACATTCCCATTCACAGCAATTGCTTCACTTAGTCTTAATTTTAAATTTGTTACTTCGTTATTTTTTATCAAAAGATGATTTAAATTATTTTATACATGAGGTGAAGTACCATAAGTAATAAAGAATAATTTAGATGTTTCATGTGAAAAAGAGTACTAGATTTGATAATATTTTATTTGAATATAAACAGTTACTTAAATATTGATAAGATAAGTTTCCAAACTAATATATGGGGAGTAGAAAAAAGAATTATTTTCTTGTTTTTCAAAATAAAAGTTATAAGGAAGAGAGGAAGCACATGAGTTGACAATATTCACATTGTAATGAAAAAGACCTCTATTTTACTGTAAAGTAATAGAAGTCCTTTATTCGAATGTTTCTCTTTGTTCAATTTTATAATTGTATTTTAGTAACTTTTTTCGTCTTTGGATTTACAGCAAACCATCCTAATGTAGCTGTATGATCGGGATGATCTTCATACACTTGGATAACAAAATTACCATTCTCATCGTCGTTATTATATTGTACTACTACATCTGTTGAGAAATTAAATTGTCGTCGTACAAGGTCTTCAGCCTCGTGTTCAGTTATTTCACCTTTATCCGTGACTGTGTCTTGTTGTTTCTTAATTTCTTCTTTTGTTTTTTGGTGTTCTTGTTCCGCTTTTTTCTTTTCTTGCGCAGCTTGTTCTTTTTCTGCTTTCTCTTTTCTTACCTTTTCCTGTTCATCTTCATGTTGTTTCTTCGATGTAATCGCTTCATTCATTAATGTTGTTGCTTCACTTACAAGTTGTGGTGATTCTTTTTTATCAGCTATTGCTTTGAAAGCTTGATAGGCTTCATCATATTTTTGTTGGTTTAATAAATCTTTCCCCGATTGAATTTCTTTCTTTGTTGATTCTTGTTGTTCTTGAGAACTCTTAGCGGTTTTGATGATTTTATCCGCTTGTTCTTTTGCAGATTTGAATATTTTATCATCCGTTTTTTCTTTCGTAACTTTTTCAGCATTTGCAATTGCCACTTCGTATTTTTCTTCTTTTAATGCAGTAGCGCTGTCTTTCATATCATTTGCTAATCGAATGTATTTCTGAATTTCGTCTGTTGATTTATCCTTTGCAGCTTTTTCGAAAGAGTTAACAGCATCTGCATATTCCCCTTTTTCTATGGCCTTTTTACCTGAATCAACTTGCTCATCATACATTTTTGAGCTACACCCACTTGCTACAATTAACAAACCTAAAACTGTTGCCATAACTTTTTTCACAACAATTCCCCCTTCTACAATCTATATTTTAATTTATTTAGATATACTTATCAATCAGGGGAACTCCATTTCCTCAAGATATAAAACTTTGAATGCATTGGAGTATTAGGTCTCTTATAGGTAATGGCGCATGTCAATCAATCTAAGGTTCTGAAGTAGCAACGAAGTGTGTATTTAGTCGTTATTTTTGTTTTGAGGAAGAATGTATTGTTAACTTGATAACGATGGGATACTGCATACATTTTAATCCCCCCATTTTTATGTATAATTGTAATAAAAATCAAAATGTTCGAAATGAAGGTGAGCATCATGAAAAGTTTTGGTATGTTAGTAATCTCTACCGTCCTTTCAGCGGGTCTATTATATTTTAATGTCAATTCTTTTTATAATAAATTTAACTCTGGAAATACATATTACTGGATAAATGGTATCCTAGCAGTTTTCTTCCTTGCGTTCCTTATCAATAATGTAAAAGATATCATCAAGAAAAATTACATAAATTAAACAAGTTTAGATACCTTACGCGCTTTAAATAATAAAGGGCCGATACACCCATAAGAGGGTAAAATCAGCTCTTTTCGAATGGGGAAATGCATGAAGATATGTATAAAGGATGATAATGAGGAAGCACTTGTTTTTGGTAATGTACATACGAATAAAACTCTACAAGCAGGAAAACACAATGTTATTGATATCCTTCAAAAACATGATATTTTTGATGAAAAAAAGCATTTGCCAGTGAATCTGTCCGAAAGTTAGTACGATTTAGAGGAAGAAGCGCTAAGAGAAATTCAAAGATACATAGATGCAAATAACGATTGAAAACCTCGTTACGCTGTAAGGGTTTCGAGGTTTTTCTATCAAAGGGCTGTATACTTTATCGACGTTATTTTTAAACTGCTTTGTAATGAGGGAGATAATTTGTTAGGGTATATATCATTATATAATTTTATGTAGATGAAATTATGCATATTTAGATTTTTTGAACGTAATTAAAACTATATGTTTTTGATTACGTATATATAAAGAGGGGTTAATTATCGTGTCCAATCGATTCATTGAATTACAAAAAAATAATACGAGTTTCAAATTTAATAATTTAAATGGCTCAATAATACAGGTAATGGGCAATTGAAAATTCAAATTGTAGGTCAATTGGATGCTTTTACTATAAAGACGCTATATAAAAATTATGACATTATTGCAAGAAATTTAAAGGTTTACCCAACAGTTAAAATATATCCGAGGGGCTATGCGTTAGATGGTGGTATTGGGGGCTTTTATCATGCTGACAGGAATCATGTCGATATAGTCGATCACTATTATTTAATCTCGATTCTTTCTCATGAGATGAGGCATGCTTATCAGTATATATATTTTCCAGATTTATACTTTAATACAACTTACAGCTCCGCGCGTGAATACTTAAATTGTGAAGTTGAGAGGGATGCAAGAGAATATTCAATTGATTTTTGTTTGGCTAAGGGATATCGTGAAGAGGCAGAGCATTGTAAAGTAAGTGAGGAACAGTATGAATTAGTTATACAAAATAAGTTATCACCAAGTGTAATGGGGTTAAGCGATGGGTATTTTAAAAGAAATCCTGTAAAGGCTACTGTCGTTTCAAGAGATTATCATTTGAGTCAAAAATCCATTACGAAAACAAAGGGTGGTGTAAGTCTAACGGTTATAGAAGGTGGTGCTGGTGAAAAGTCTGGAGGGGCAATATATATGTGGGCGGTACTTCTTATCCTTGCTACACTAATTTATTTAAAGTGGGGATGAGGTTTGTAATTGTGTAAAGTGATAACAAAGAGACCGCGTGGTGACGGCAAGTTAGCAAAAAGGAAAGAGAGTCTTGTAGACTCTCTTTCCTTTTTTATATAGATTAAGTATAGATAGAGGGAAATGGGGGCGTATTTATGAAAGTAAGCAAGATAAAGGGATCCCTATTCAGATAAAATTATTAGAATAAATTAGATATATAGTATTATAGTAGCGATCTACATGAATTCATTTACTTCAACAACCCAAAAACTCTTTCTTCCACCATAATTTTATACAAAATGGTTTTATATCCATATATATATCCTTTATATGGATTAAAAAGGCGAGTAGACCGGGAAATTGTAGAAGGGTGAAAGATTGGCTACTTATCAGAGAGAAAGAGCATGCAATCTGCTGCTAAAGGTACTTTCATAGTATGGACAATAACTTATATGAGCGGGAAAAAGAAGTATTTTTATGTCTCGAGGATATTGTTTAACATATAGAGAGATTGCTAGGTACCTGAAAATTAAAGTTAGTACAGTACAAACTATGATAGAACGTGCTGACAAAAAAATAGCAAGGCATATTACGTGGATATCTGTCTAATAATAAAAAACGTGTAACTGTGGAATTTGTGGGAAAGAGTAACCTATAGATTTACTTGTTGCTGCACACATCAAGAAAAGAGATTTGGTAACATAGAGGAAAGGTTAGATATTAAAAATATAGCTATATCTATGTGTAAATTTGGTTGTGATGATTTATTTGAGAAAAGGTATGTTGCTGTTGTGAATGGAGAAAGTATTAGTTTGGTAAATACAGATAATTTATTAGAATCAATCGGGAATTATATTGAATTCCTCCAATGAAAAGAGTGTATAAAATGCAATAAAGATAATGCTGGGTATTTTGAATGGCATCTAAATTATTATAAAAAGTTTATTTATTAACGTTATTGTTATAATTCAGTATTCTCTACTTTTTAAACATGGCTGTGTTTTTCTATGTAAGAGTTCCTCCTGACATTCTAGTGAAAAGGTAGTATACTAATGGTTTGTAAGATAAGGAATTTGAGTGGAGGATACAAGGTGAGTAAGATAAAAATAGAAATTACAATTATTGGAGAATACTCTACGTTTGATGGATTAGTTAGCGAAGCAGAGAAGCTCCCTAAAACAAACAGAGAACATTACAGAAAAGTATTAAATTTGCTTAAGAAAGAAGCGAAGGACGAGAAATTTTATTTCCTTTCCACAGGAGCATTCAAAGGGACAACCTTTGGATATCTATTCTTTACAGATACAAAGGTTGTCCTCATTGAAGTGAGACCACCATTTGGTAAGTTAAAGACTCATGTATATGAGTATAAAAAATACAACGAAGTGGACTACGACATGACGAAGGCTCTTGGAATTACCAATAATATGATTTATCTTAACAAATCAGGATTATTTGGTAGCAAAAAAGATAGAGTAACACACATCTCTTCACCAAACTTTATGGAAATATATGAATTTATAAAAATGCACATTAAGTAATATTGTGTAAAAAAGACAGTCTATGCCCTCGATAATGGAGGCTTTTCATAAACAGATACAGCAACATTTGCTATTCTGAAACAGGTTACAAAACTTTGAAGCTTGAGGATTATTTACATCCTCAAGCTTTTTATGAACTAAATGTTACATGATAGGTTTCTTCATTTGACTAGCTAAAAAAGAACCATCGTTGGAAACAATTCTTAATTTTAAAGAAAAGAGAGACAATTATGAACGAAAAATACTCACTAAACGAACAAACTCTTCAATTCATTCAAGAATTTGAAAAAACTGTGGCATCTAATAGGGTATATTCAACGCAGGAATTAGTTGATATATTCAATATTTCTATTTTCAATAAAGAACAATTCAATACATACGTAGAACCAAAAGGTAAAGCGATATGGTGGGCGTTAACACGTAGTGGGAATTGGGAACAAATTAAAAGAGGTTTATATAAGAGAAAATAAGTCGAAATGCGATATGGATTTATTTTTCTAATTTTCCAGTGATTATCAGAGTGTATATTCCTTCTCTGTAATCACTGGAAATAAACAAATAGAAGATGTAGTCGATCTAATTTGTTTTGTAAATACGTATCATATTTTTTTACTCATAAATAAATTGTTTCACAGTTGGTTCGCCTTGATATTGAACTAACGTATATAGATGAACGAACTGTTTTGCCTAGAGAAAATTCAGTTTAATACGGAGGTTCGCTATCCTCCCTAGGAAGGATACTGGTATCAATTATTCGTGGTTTTTCTTGTTTGAAATTTCAATCAATTTTTCTTTTGACATAATAGGACTTTGAGGATGGTAATCCTTTAAATCACTAATATTAGTGTTATACACAAAGCACTCATAATCATTAATTAGACTAGTAGCGGGAAGTCCACCTTTCATTTCACCCATAATTTTGTCTATTTTCCAACTAGAGAAGGTCTGTGAACCGTCTTGTAAGAAAAAAGTAATTTTGGCATAAATATCAGTCCTCTTTGCGCATTCATCATCCCAAAAACCAATTGAAAAATATGGTCGAACTGTCTCGCAAAAAGTAATGTACTCAGCAAAAGAACCAATGATTTCATTTATACTCTTTAAATCTATATTGTTATTTAGTTCAACTTCTTTCTGCTGAACATGAATAGTATCATCATTGCATGTAATTCTAAGCAAATCACCATATGTAGCTAGCTCATATGTAAAATCATTCATTTCGAATTGTACACTTCTTTCTAATTTAGGCATTGATTTTCTCTCCTAACTCATAATGTAATGAAAATTTTAAGTATGATAGTATTACCAGTACCAAGGTAGGCAGATGCAAAGAAAATCTGATTCTAATAATTGCACTGTTTCTTTGAAATTTAGCTCTTCAAATCTTGATTTTGTTGTTTTAGTCTTCCCTTGAATTAGCTGTGAACCAAATATGAAAATTTATTATGATTTCAATGATAGAATATTTTCCTTTTATAGTCTCACTTTTTGACGATAGACTATAGTTTAACAATCCTACCCCTAAAGGAGGTGCTGTCGCACTGTAGTGGTCTTTCTCGTTCGAAACATCTGTAATGTGAGTAATTCTGCGATTGTTGGCTCAGTAGAGGATGAGGGTAAAAAAGAAATAACCGCATCAAACGCTAATTTGACACGGTTTCTACAATAATAATCCTGGTTAAATCTAGATTTTATAGCTAATTGGATAATAATAGGATTAAGAGTTTAAGACTTTCTCAACCAATTCAACAATCACCCATTGCTCGTACTCATTTGCTTTTTCCTGAATTTCTTTTAATACATCTTCTACCCCGTTTATATTTTCATTTAGCAAGATTAGATAGCTTTCATTTAATTCCACTACTGCAGCGTTTTCTACATCATCATAACTGACTTCACCAATGTCATGAATGTTATACACTTCATGGAAATGCCAAGCTAAATCGGTGTGTCCAAGCTCATAAATTTCTCTTAGCATCGAATTTCCTTGAACCTGTGTTTCTAATAGGGCAGGATTCCATTGATGAATCATGTTTAGTACATAATAGTGATTCGTTGAACAGATAGTTTTAAAGAAACTATTATCACCATTCGCTGCATAGGATACAAACTTAGGATCGTATCCAGCCTCCAACATATTCCATAGCAACATACCGGCCAAACTAGCAACGGCCATTGATAGTTCTTTTTCTCTTTTTTCTACTGGAACACAGTTAATTAGTTCTTTATATTTTTCAGTTAAATACGTCTTACCCGAAAAGAATAAGAAATAATAAGGTGACTGTTGATCTTCTGTTAATTTATTTACAGATGCTTGATAATTTGCTAATGATTGCAGACAATGATGATAAATAGTGTCTGCCATTAGGAAATTACATTGTGAAGTAATCCTTGCTAATAAATATGTATCCTCTAAAGGGGTAAAAGGATCTAAACCGAGTTTAAGTAGGTCAATCAAGGTCGTAAAATCATTATTCTTTAAGATTTCTAAAAGGATATCTTGGTCTATCCTCAGTTCGACAGTTTCTAAGTGGTTGGATAACAATGCTAAGAATGATCGGTACTCTGGTTGGATGAGCTCCTTCGAAATAGTCAGCGACCTTACTTTTCCTCCATCCTTTAAAAGTTTCTCAGTAGTAATATAGTCCAATGTAGCGATTGCATTCTCCAATTTACTATGTCCACTTAGCTTAGTTATCCATTTTGTAATAAACATTTCTTTTGAGGCAGAAGGTAGCCACTTCTCTGCTAATCCACAGAAGAATGGAGAATTCTCTAACTCTTGTAAATAAGGAAGTAAGATATTATCTTTAAAATATTGTACATCTTCAATAAAATAGGCTGGTATATTTCCTTTGGCACCAAAGCAAGTGACTATATAAATAGTAGACAATTGGTCGTAGTACAAAACTTTGCTTGTTTTCTCTTTATCTCCCCAAGTATAAAGACGGTTGTTTTCAACGAGAGCTAAATAGATATCATGTATTTCATCAGGATAATCGAAAAAGGCATCCTCAATGGTTTCATAAATATCTTTATAGCTGCTGTCCTCTAAGAAAGAAAATGCCGGATTGACTCTTTCGTTTATCCATAAAATCGCTGGCAATACTTCAGTCAGGCGGTAAGGTTTAGTGGTATCCTTTAGTAATTTAGCCTGCAAATATAAATAATGAACAACTAACTTTTCAATATACAAATGATGATTTTCATCTGTCAAACTTACCAATTGAGGGAAGGTAGCAAATGTATGAAGCGTTTGTACTAACTCTTCTAGGCTGGAACCAGAATCTAGCAGATGATTGATGCTTTGTATAAATTGTTCTTCTCCCTCGTTATGCAGATCAACACTAATTTTGTTAGCAGTAAAACTAAATTCTGTAATTTCAAAGCCTAACATATGTAAATCTCTTTGTATATATAATAACAATCCTCCAACTAAGGATAAATAAAGGTGATGCAAGCGTGGTTTATAATTGGATGTACAGGTATTTGTTATGTTAGTAGTTTGAATCCGATACCAGGTTTGATGAGCTGTTGATAATACTTGGCTAAAGCGACGCTCGCCAAATGAATCCATACCAGAAAAAAGAGCTGTAACTGCTAGGGAGCCTGTGATTCCTCCAAGGAAACTCCCAGCTAACTTAGAGAGAAAATATGTAGATTGAAGGTCCTTTTTATCCTTCATATATGTTTTGAACAGTTCAAACGTTTTCTTTAGTTGTTTTTGGTGTTCTATCATGTTATCAGCTAAAGGTTTTAGAGCATGAGCTAAAAAAACGTGACAAAATTTTCTCATTTGATCCGTAAAGGGATATCTTTTTGCAAACGAAATTGAAGGAAATGCTTCTTCCATTAAGGTTAAGACGATATTATATTCCTTTTCAATACTAGAAATCTCTTTTTTTAATCCTTCCCCAAACATATATTTTAAGGACTCGGAAACATCTAAACTTTTAATTACATCTAAAAAAGTGGAATCTGTTGCCTCCTGATCGGAGATTTTTTGAAGAAATTCTGATGTTGTTACAACTGAATCTAAGTAATGATTAACTGGTTCTATTGAACTAGCAGAAATGGAAAGGCGAGATAAAACTGGATAAGAAGCCAGTCCAGAAAAGCTTTCGATTATTTCATCTTCCAGTTGCAGATTTTTAAAATAAAGATCATAGCCATTTTCATTTATTATTTGATCTAAATTCGTATTCTGTTTGCTTATCATATTCTCTCTCTCCTAAAAGAAATCTATAATATCGTTTACGTTTAAAAGTGAATCTACTGAATCCACATCAATATCTAATACACGGCTTAATGTTGTAGCAGCATCGTTGTGGGCTAAATCAAAAAATGAATCTAAATTGCTATATGTATTAGGGCTGTTAAATAAATGGCCAATCAAATGGTGTTGGTCATAAATTTGATATTGCATATCTGAAACAGATGATACAGAACCAATTGTCGAGAAATCATTATTTTGAAAAAGTAATTGACCGTTTGAATCAATGTTTAAATAATTAGTGATGTTTCCTGCCTGATTCGTTAAAGCAAAACCATTATTCCAGGGAATCACTATAGAATTCTTAGAAACTCCCCACTTTTTAAATAATAAATCAAGAGTATCCTGTTGAAATAATGGCGCTCTAATATTTTCCATATTTTTAACTCCCTTATAAGTTATTTGCTAAATCTACAGTAGTATCAAAAGAACTTATGTAGACTTCATTGAATTTTTTACATATTCCCTGGTGTCATTTATCATTGTATTTATCATGCTTATTGCCTCTTCCCTGCGTACTATTTTGAGCGGACAGCTTAGAGTACGACTTAAGCTTTATCTGTAAGAGAGGCAATGATTCTCTCTCCTATTGAAATCGTTTACAATGAAAATAATAATTCTAATAACAATAAATCCTAAAATGAATGTCATTTTTCCTCATCAGCTTTAATTTAATATTTACATATTATAGCATTGTTTTTCGTCTTTTTTGAAGAAATATAAAGAAAAAGCTAGAGCAGTATAAACAGGAAGATGAGATAACGCATAAGAAATAAACGATATCAAGGAAGTGATTAACGATGAAGAAAACAGTATAGGTTGTTGGAGCAGTAATTTTCAATGAGAAGAATGAAATACTATGTGCACTACGTTCTCCTACCATGTCATTACCTAACTATTGGGAGTTTCCTGGTGGGAAGGTTGATGAAGGAGAGACATCACAAGAAGCTTTAGTACGTGAGATTAAAGAAGAACTAAGTTGTTGGATTACTGTAGGTGAAAAAATAGAAGAAGTTGAGCACGAGTATGAAAATATTGTTGTTTATTTAGCTACATATAAAGCATACATAGAGTCAGGTGTGCCTAAAGCACTTGAACATGCAGAGCTTAAATGGGTTCATGTTAATAATTTATTAGAGCTAAAGTGGGCCCCGGCGGATATTCCAACTGTAGAGGTCTTGTGTTTATAATTTAATACTCTATTCGAAATTCATTTTTTCACCTAGCGTTAGGCTATTGCCCTTCACGTGCTTGAGAAGGAAGAATTGTTTCAAATAGAGCTAGAATTTATAAAAAAATGAAAGAAAAAAAGAGAGTATGTAATCTCTCTTTAAGTAATAGAAATAAGTTTGCTTCAATGGTATATCTATTAGGAGTATCTCCTATATAGATAAGTGGATAACAGGTTGTTAATATTGATATAGAGTATCTTCTTAGACAATTATTGCACAATCACCAGCATGTGTAATCTAATGCTGTTTTTCTTTCAAATAATTAGAAGAAAAATAAAAAACCTCCTTTCCGTTTTGTAACGAAATAGGAGGTTGCCATACCTCCATACAGTTTAGAGATGTGCCATAACCTTGTCGGTTCAATCATTAAATCAACGAATAAATTATCGGATAAGAATAGCACTCTACCCTTGATGGAGAGTCATTATACTGCCTTTTATGACCACGGGGAGGCATAAGTTCACGACCTCCACCCTGTCAAGGTAACTTCCCAGTGAACTGTAGAGGTTTGGGATCAGTAAAACTTATATGTATCAAGGCTCTCAAGTTATTATCCTCATTGAGAACCACTTCAGTTAGAGTTTCTTACGGAAAATACTAAAGGAGTTTTAATATTTAGTCAACCTTCTTTTGTTGCGACCTCCACAGGTGTGACTTTTGAGTTACACGTCTCAGGTAATTGGTAGTTAAATCTGTAGATAGTATAGTAGAAATCTATGATATCTCTATTGTAAAATTAAGATAGACTTATAAATGAAGGTGTTTTTATCGGATATGTATATATCATTAGGAGTGCTGGTGAAGTATCGAAAGAAACTTTGAGTAGAAAACATTCAATTTGTAAGTGTGCAAGAGGTTAATGTGAAATAATTAGAGAGGTGGATAAAAATGGGGACAGAAAGTATTAGAGATGACGAAAACATTTATGAGGATATGGTAGAAAAATTAAGTGCTTAGCTCATCAGAGAGAACTTTGAGTTGCTTTCTGATACTGGATCAAGCAGGGGTGTATATGCTTTAAACGCTGAATTCATCAAGGAGAACTTTGAGTTGCCTTTTGCTGATGTAGATGCTTTGAGTAATAGTATAGTTGTTAAATTATCCAAAGATGAATATGGACAAGAACAAAATCAGACTGAATATGAAGTTTACAAGCAAGTTCGGGAGTATCAAACTATGACAGAAGGTGAGATTTTATCTGATATATGTGGAATTTATGAAGGTGATATTAGACCGGAAGAGCGAAGGGCTGATCTCGCAAGGAATCTTGAAAACATACTAGCTACTGTTTATGCTATTTCCAGTAATGGGGAAATTTTATTAATGGAAAGACTAGTAGAATCTTGCGATAATTCAGCTGACCTAGAAGATCATGCGATAATGTTGTTAATCGAAAGATTCTCTTTACATCCCGATGATATAGAGAGTGAAGATAGTTGGATGTACGATGAAGATAACGATAGTAAATTGGTGGATTATGGTTGTACGAAGGAACTTGTGAAGAGAATGGATTGGAAAGGAGATTATGAGGATCCGCAGGATGAAGATGAATAAATCTGTAGAGTACTATATTGAATTTTATGAATAATATGGAGAGTTGGAAAAAGACTAAAATTAAATTAGTCTTTTTCTTTTGGCTAAACAGCATGGAGGAAATTAAACGTCAAACTTACAAATTATTCATGAGCGAGCTCCGAAGGTAGAATGATATGGGTGCTACTTAGATATAGAGTACTCATTAACACTTGAAAATATAATTATAGCTCCACAGTATATGGGCATTTTAGGTAGATTATGTTTGATATTGTAAAAAAACTAGTTTAATCTATTAAATAGGTTATTCAAAATAACATTATATTAAAATGAATAAACATGAAATTATATTTCAATGGAGATTTAATAAAGGAGGAATGTTTAAAAAATAATCAAATTAAAACTTATTTAAAAGAACTACCTAAGAACTACATCACTATCAACTTAAGAAAAAATGGATGATAGGAAAGGGAACTTAAAAAGCGATATCAGTACGTTAATCATTGAATATTATAAAAGTATTCCTTATGTATTTTATCAACTAGAGAATATTTAATTTACTTTAAACGAATGAGGTGAAAGGATGTTTATATCAAATTTTACTATAAAGGCTACTACAACCCTACATATAGAAGAAAATGAAAGAGTTGTACTAATAAAAGAGCAATATCCAAGAATAAAAGTCTATAATTTAAACGGTCTTTGTTTAACAACACTTAATGAAGAGGTAAGTAAAGCTATATTTGAAGATACTCATGAATACGTATGCTTTATTACTAACGTTGACTATAAGGTGGAAACAATCTTTCACAGAAAAGACGAGATGTATGAAGAGCAATATTTTTACGAAATGAATTTACATTTCAAAATTAACAAATTGCCGTATTTTCTTAACCAAAAACCCGATATTCTTGATGGAAGCACTTTAGACGCGAAAGAGATTCAAGGAAAGTTAAGTAATTTGTTAAGAAACCCAATGATTTTAAGACTTATCCTTCCGACCTCTTACATAACTGTATCGGCTTATCAACCCCTTGTACTAATTAGGGATTATAATGGTTTTATATTAAAAACAACCCCAAATTCCAAACGCGACATGGATATCTCGGTGGGGGCAAACGAATTACTTGATGCACTGTTCCCATTCATAGGTGAATATGAGGATACTTTTTTCACTGGTGCTTACCAATTAATAGGGGAAAAGTCCACAGAAGATATTAAAAAGGAAAAAGAAGCGATTAACCACACATTTGGTATCGAAGAATCAGATACATCAATGAGTATGTCTTATAAAAAGAATTCTTCGAGTTATAAACAGGCAGTAAGGTTAATCCAAACAGAGTTATACCTTTTGGAAGTTTTAATAAGTAATACTTCAATCAAACAGATCAAGGAAAAAGAAAATCTTAGAATACCACCTACTCAAGATAAATGGGAGGTTCTAGAAGAATTTAATTGGAAAAAACAGCAAATAAATAAACCAGCAAGAGAACGATCGATGAAAACTAGTGAAGAGATGTCTGAAGTAGAAGTGTTATTAGATCTGGCTCGAGAGGGACATGAGAGTCGGATTGTATCTGGTGAGTTAGAAACTTACGATCCCACTTATGACCCTACATCTGATTTATATATTGATAGTGATGAAAGGTATTTTGCGAGAGTACGAGATGAAGAGGAATAAGGCGTTTGGAGTCCATCGTGTAGGAACGGTTTGTTGCTAAAATATATGTGAAATCTTAAGTTATGTAAATATAACAGGTGCATTAAATAAACATGTAGATTTGAAGATGATGAAGTGAGTGGGATGAATATACGCAAGGAGATTTTAGGGGGAACTTCTGATTCGATGGATTCACATTTGAATATAACCGAATTAGACCTATGTCTTAAATAAGAAAAGCCAATTAGAATACCTTTAGATCACCTATAAAGTGGACTAGGAGTTATTCTAATTGGCTTTTTACTTGTAAGTTTCTTATTACATGATTTTCTCCTCGCATTTTTTAAATTACCCTGAGAGGTAAAACCCCCACCTCGATGTGATCACTTTTCAGTACATCAACATAGGAACTATAAAGGGTATATAGCTCTACCTGAGAAGACGGAATACTCTTAGGCTATACCCAGTTAGGTACCATTCGTGTTATGCTACCTCATCAATACAAACAAAAGAGGTAAAACCTTTATAGTCCTACCTCGCAGTTATTCTTTATAGCCTACTCCAAGATTACATAAAACGATAAATAAGTGTAATCATTTAACTAGGGAAGCAAACCTTATTGTTAAGCCTTTTGGTTGTTACATAAAGTTATTACACAAAAGATTACACAAAACCTGTACACTTATTGCGATCTCGTGTTACATTAAAGGTACAATAAATGTAAGAGGGAGAAACCTGATGAGAATCGCTTATGCTAGGGTTTCAACTGATGAGCAGTTACTTGATAGACAACTAGAAGCACTAAACAAGTATGGCCATGATAGATTAATCCAAGAGAAATATACCGGAACTAAAAAAGATCAAGCAGGATTAACCCAGCTCATGGATACAGTACGAGAAGGTGATACCGTTATTGTAGAAGCCATTAGCAGACTAGGGAGAAACACTCTTGATATCCTTACAACTGTCGAGGAGTTAAATAATATGGGTGTTACTTTCGTATCACTAAAGGAAAATATGGATACTTCAACGCCAACTGGAAAAGCCATGTTCTCTATGATGGCAGTAATCAGCCAACTCGAAAGGGATTTAAGAGCAGAACGAACAAAAGAAGGACTAGCAAGTGCAAAGAAACGTGGAGTTAAACTGGGTAGACCTCAACTAGACAATGACAAAATAAGGGTAGCACTACAGATGTATGACTCAGGAGAATATTCCATCAAGGACATTGTTAGTCAAGTGGGGATATCCCAAGGTAAACTATATAAAGAGATTAATAAGAGAAAATTACAAGAAGGAACTACGAGATAGGTGACACTTAAGTTGCTGCCTCGTAAGTCCTTTATTTATTTTTGTTTACGATACTGTACCCACAGAGATAGCTCTATATAGACCACCCTCTCATAGGATCTATATTGCCCTGTAGGTAGCTATATGGCTAGTGCTATGGTCTACCTCTACAATACCGCCTACACAGGGGGTATATCACAGTAGCCTATCTCTATAAGTATACCACTATGCTTAGTAATCACATTGGTTAGTACCTACTATACTGCTCGTTAGTATGCCTTAGTGTGTGTGCCGATGAGCTGGCTACGGTGTACGATGTATAGTCCGGCCTCCTCGGGTATGGCCAGTAGCAGCCACCCACCCTCCTTAGCTACCACCTAGGTGTACCCCCACATTTTATAAGATGGGGGGAGGTACGCACTTACGCATGTGCCCATTCAGAGAAAATATACATACAGGAAATCGGCCTCCTAAGTTTTCCCTATTGAGGACGACCTATATTGAGCATAGCCCGTCAGTTTCCACCTCCAAAGTTTTTTCTAAAAAGTTTTCTCCCAGCATCGAGCCTTCTCCCGAGTTCACTATCTACGAGGTTGTATATTATGAGTATTACTTAGGTATTACCTATATTCAGAATATACGAAGACTATTGGTTCCTGATAGGAGAGGGCATATAATTGAAAGAAAGAAAGGGAGGAATATTCATGAGTGACGTAAAATTAACTAATGAGGTAATCGGCCCGAAAGATAAGCGCGATAGTTTAGTTGACAAGGTGGAGGTACTTAGCAAAGTAAAAGAATTATTGTTACCACCTGAGTTGGAAATGGCTACTCTTCAACAGGTCGCAGATTTTTACAATGTACCAAAGAATATGATAACTAATCTATTTAGACTCCACGAGGATGAACTTGTTTCAGATGGGTACACGCAGATGAAGGGAAATGATTTAGTTTCCTTCTTTTCGACGGAAGCTAAAAGAAAAAGAAGAGGATCATATACGGTAACATCGAGAAGTGGAGAGGAATATACATACTCTAACTACAAGAACGGCTTATTTCCTAAAGAGGCTATCCTACGAGTAGGGATACTACTACGTGACTCTGAAGTTGCCAAAGAGGTTCGTGCTCAACTGTTGAATACAGAGGAGGAGAAAGCTGCACAATCAGTTGCTACAAATCTGCCAGCTCTAGGTAATACATTTGATAACTCTGAGTTTGAAAGTAAACAAGATAGATCTCAAACCTTAGAGGGAAATTTCTATAGCTCAATTACCAAGTCGTATGTAAATGGACTAATATTGTGTGGGTTATCGTTTAGTTTACTACTGATAAAGCTACCAGTTATTAGCTCTAAATAAAAAGTTAGGTTTAGCTCCATTATAACTAATGGTCGTAGTGCCTCCTCAGTTTTACTAAAAGTCATACTCAACATTCGCTTCCGGTAGTTATCCTTCTACAGTTTTCCGCCTCGGTAGAAACCGCCCTCTAAGGAAACTCAGTAGATCCAACTCTAAACTGTTAAAAACATACAGACCTTCTGAGCAGGCGCCTATGAGAACGTAATAAAGGAGTAGACCTCCTCAGCCTAACTCCTTATATCTAACTATCTATAAAGCAATTATTCTTTATCGTGTTTGTTCCACATGTCCAACTTGCCATCTTCGAATCTCAGCATAGCAAAATCTATATTGCCTTCACCTTTGTAGATTATGGTTTCTATATAGCCCTCCTTTTTGTAGAGTTCACCTACACCGCCAATCAACTGGGCTACTTCCTCATAAGTCATATCATCTTCAAGAGCTTCGAACTCTCCCTCGTTTATGTATCCCTGAGATGGCTTGTAGTCCTCAAATGGTGCCTTCGTGGTAACTTCTTCTTCCTGTGAGCAGGCAGCTAATAAGCCAATACTTATAAATAAGGCCCCTAAT
>WPCI01016510.1_pt1 | contig 23330 bp, 26 predicted proteins | sample 5399871 | NCBI WGS metagenome assembly WPCI01 (sample SAMN12869469, study PRJNA574797) | sludge metagenome | isolation source: wastewater treatment of pH7 | place: China:Beijing | collected 2019-05-20 | reverse complement strand
TTGTTTGATATACATTTAGGTGTATTGATCTTTAATGTTAATGTCTTTATGTCTAATAGAGACACTTTATCTTTGGGTAGTTGTTTGGATATCTCTTCAAAGTCTTTAGATATTTTTTTGATGAAATTTCCTCTTGGTAATTGATACTCATGATGATTTGGTTTATAGACCATTCGATCAACGAGTGCATAAAAGTCATCTTTTTTTAAGTATCTAGGGAGTTTTACTTTTTTACTTTTCTTTGACTTGATGGATCCAAAGAAAGCTTTCATCGCTTCATCAACTTTTCTAATGACTGATTGTCCTAATGAGGTTGATAGTGTTCTATAATGCATACTTTCTTTTAATCGTTTATAATTATCTTCATAACTTAAATACTGTTGATAACAAAAATAATGTTGTCTAACATTATATAGCGCCTCATTGTATAAATGCTTTGCTTCATGCATCAAGAAAAGTAAAAACTTTTTCTCGTTTTGACTTAAATATAACTTCGTCTTTATGGCTTTATAGCGCATAAAAGTCCCCCCTTTCTTTATTTTTTTATACCTTCATTATAGCATTTTTATAAACTTTATAAAAGATTGAAATAGAATTTCCTAGTTAATAAAAAAAATCGCTACTTAGTAGCGATAATATAGTGCTTTCTTATATCGGGTCCATCAATAACTTTGATGTCTTTAAATTTTAATGCTTTCAAAAGATTAATATATGTATCTAGTTTTCTAACATATTGAGTCACTTGATGTTCATTATCTTCAACCATAACTTTATGAATCAGTTTTTCATCTTTTCTAAGAATTTTCCACTCATATGAGATGGGATCATTTTCTATTTCAACATATCCATCATATAAATCTAAAACCTCATACTTATATACATCAAAAATAAACTTTCCATCATTATATAATGCCTGATAAATGTTCTCAAAAACTTTTTGAACACCTTTAAAATAATTCATCACATCAAAAAAACTGACTACGATATCTACTTGTGCTGCTAACGGTTTTCTTAAATCATGTGTATACAATCTTACAGGTAAATGTGCTTCTGTAAGTCTTTGATGAGCTATCGATAGCATATCATCATCATGATCGACACCTAGTGCATAATAGTTTTCTAATAAAAGTTCTTTTAAAAAATATCCGCTTCCACATCCTGCATCCAAGATAAGGTCCGTTGGTTTAATATACGGCTTGATCAAAGTTAACAGCTCATCATATGCAACATCTGACATGAGTAAATCATAAACTTTTGCAAACATTATTTGATCCGTTTTACATCTAACAATCTTTTATCAAAACCATAGTAAGCACGATCTTCTTCAGTAAACAAATGCACGATCACTTCATGACAGTCTACTAATACCCAAGTACCACCTTTACCTTCAATATGTCTTATCTCGTCAGCCTCAAGTACTTTTTTTAAATGATTGATAGCTGCTGAACCTTGTCTTTCATTTGTCGTACAAACGACAAAATAATCATAAAATGGTGATGTCTTTTGAAAATCATAGACGACTAAATCTTTTACTTTTAAATTTTCTAGCGCATCAATAATCTTGTTTAGTTTTTCCACTATTTACCTCCTTGTAATAATGATATGTTTCTAATTGTTCTTGACTTGGTTTTATATCTAACTTTCTTAAATAACCAAGTGTTAATTCTATACAATATAATACTGCTTGGTCTAAATCTTTTACTGCTAGTTCATAAACAATATTTGGGTCAAAATATTTTCTGTTTGGATCTGCATAATCTGAGACAAACACTACCTTTTCATATATGCTCATTTGCGGTCTTCCCCAAATGTGTGATGTGATCGCTAGTAAAATATCTTGATCATGGATGTCGTACGTTTGAGTCAATTGTTTAGCCGCTGATAATGCATGATACATCACAGGGTATTTTTCATAGGTTTTTATTTCTGTTTTAGTAAGCAACTTTTTTTGTATGCTTAAATCATCATTTTTTGTGTAATCATGATAAAGACTAGCTACACTTATTTTAAAGACATCAAGTTGATAATGCTTTGCTAGTTTTATCGCAGTTTCATAAACACCTAACGTATGTTTTAATCGGTCTTGATCATCTTTCAATTTATGAATCACATCTTTTTTGAGTGCCTCAATCATTTAAATAATGCCTCCGACAAACTTATATGCATACCTTTCGGATACATCATATGAATGGTATTGGGTCCTTCAATATGTAAAAAGCCAATATCACCAAAGGTTATTTGCATTTTTTGATCAACAATTTTAAATGATTTCTCTTCATAATGATCGACATACATATCAAAATGCTGTTCTTTATGATTGAATAAATCTTTTATTCTTTTATCATTTGTTTTATGTATTTTGACATACTCACTTACATAAAGGACAAGACTTTGAGGCTGACCTAATACCGTCATTGATATCAATCCTTCAAGTATGATGGATTGTTTTTGTTTCATTTGATATATTTTAGGTTTGATTCGTTTTATTGGAATTAATTTCTTATACGTTTTATACGGTAAAAAATGGTGAATATAACCACTTTGATACAATCCAGGCATATCCCATACCACATGTTGATCAATTTGTGCAGAGATTGCCTCTTGGGTTAACCCTGCTTTTGAGAAAGCTAATGCCTCACTATTATTCGTTAATGATTTAAAAATGGTTGTTTTCCCAGAATTTTGAACGCCAATTAAATACATGTTCTTTTCTTTAAAGTTTTGAATATAACTCCTCAAATTATTGATGTCGTACGGATTTATAGCAGACATCATAATGATATCGTAAAATGGGATACGTAATTTTTTAGCTCTTGCAGTCATTTGTTTAATCATTTCATCAAAATTAGTGCTTTCTGGCAACAAATCTATTTGATTAATAATGTAAACATATTTTAAGTTAGGTTCATAACGATATACAGGATATGTAAAAAGTGTGTCTAAGTGCAATACTGAGCTTACCATAAAACAAACAGCATCTTGACTTAACTTTGGAAGATCTTCTGGATGAAAGTGTTCATTAACCTCTCCATAATGTAGAAGTTTATAACACGACTGACAGTATGTATGATCTAATGTTTGAGCATATCCTACTTTTTTAAGATCGTCTGTTTGAAGGGTTGCGCCACAGCCTTTACATTTCGTGTGCGTTGACATAAGCTTCTAACCTACTTTCATATAAAGACGGATATTTCTTTTTTATCTTTTTGATGACATGCTTTTCTATTTTTCTATTAAACTTCGTAATCTTTCGATCTGACTTGCGTTTGACACTTTCAATAAGAATACCTTTGAGTTTAGCTCTATGTGCGCCAAAAATATCAGTCATTAATTGATCTCCAATGACTATGACATCACCAGTATTTGCTTTTGTGATCTTCAATCCTTTTTTAAACCCTCGTTTAAGTGGTTTTGTTGCATGATAAACATAAGGGAAATTTGTGTTTTTTAATGCTTTTGATACTCTTTGATATCCGCTATTGGATAAGATAACAATTTTGAAGAGCTTACTCAACTCATTTAAAAAATCAATATGTTTGTTATTGAGTTCATCTTCATCATAGCTGATAATCGTATTATCTAAGTCAAAAAACAAGGTGTTTATGCCTTGCTCTTTTAATGTTTGATATGGAATTTCAAATATAGATTTAAAATAAAAGTCAGGTATACATTTTTGATAAAAATTCATTAACTAATTTCCAATATCTGAATCTCGAAGATTTTACCAGTTTCTGTTTTCACATTGACAATGTTACCAATAACATTTTTGTCTTCAGACTCTTCTTTTTTTCTAGCATAATCAATTAAAGCTTTACCAATTGCAGATTCAACACTTATTTTATTAGCTTTTGGATCTACTTCTAGACTACCAACTAAATGGAATGTTTTCTCTTCATTTTTTTCAATAAATAATACTTTAACTGACTTTCCGATATTGATTTTATCTTCAGCAGATTTTCTAATGAGTTTAACATTCTTAATAATAACTTCAATTTCTTGAATTCTAGCCTCTATTCTTGCTTGTTCATTTCTTGCTGCATCATAATCAGCATTTTCGGATAAGTCACCTTGTGCTCTCGCATCTTTTAATGCTTCTATATTTTCAGGTCTTTTGACTTCTTTTAAATATTGTAATTCATTTCTTAACTTATCAACACCTTCTTGGGTTAGTTGATATTGTTGTTGTTTAACTGCCATGATAATCCTCCTTAAATTCCTTATTCATTATACCTTATTTTTTATATTATTTCCATTTTTTTCAATGTTTTCTGTATGTTTTTATGATTTACCAACATTTGATCTAAAACTTGGTAAAAAGCTTTTGAGTGATTAAATACTTTTGCATGTGCATATTCATGATAAATGACATATTCTAAAAATACAGGTTCTAATGTCGATAAAAATGTATTTAATGTAATTTCATTATGCTTTTTATGATAACTTCCATATTTTGATTTTAAATACTTAAATTTATATGGCAATTCATCTATACCTACTCGTGCTATTGTTTCTTTAATTTTCGGTTTAAGAGATTCGGTCATTGAGATTGTTTCTATGTTATAAATCATTTTCTTAATCTGATTGATATCATTTGTATCAGCATAACAAATCACAGTGTCATCAACGATTTCATACCTAAATTTTCCTTGACGAACAATAAGTTTATATAGATGATTCCATAGCCTTATTTGATCATCTGGTATTAAGGTTTTATGATTTAATTTATCGTATAGTACATCAAATTTCTGATTGAGCAATGCTATAATTTGTGACTCCTTAACAAACTTATGTGTCGTAATATGGACATGATTATCTTTTAATCGAAAGTAAGTATGCTTAATCCTTTTTTTCTCAATCACATATGAAAGTTCTCTACCTGATTTAGATACTGTTTTCATATAACTTTTCTAATCATTGCATAAGGTTCAATTTCATATGGAACATGTAACTTTAAGATTTGTTTGGGATGTCTTGCAACATCTATTTTTTCGTTTGATTCATCAAATAAATCTTCTACGATAGATTCAAATCTAACACCACTAGGATTGAACACTTCAATTTTAGACCCAACTTTAAAATAGTTTCTTTGCTCAATAGTTGCCAGTTTAGTCTCTTGATCATATGCAATACCTAATCCAATGAATAGTTGTGATGGTTTTTCACTTCTTTGGTTAAACAACTGTTGTTCAACACCAGGTAAGCCTTCTAAGTACCCAATAGAAGTTAATCTATTCTCTGCTTTAATAAGTTCCTCATAATGAGGTTTGAAATCTTTAATTTCTTTATCTTTTATATATGTATCAATTAAATTTCTATAAGTTGATACTACAGTTGCAATATAGTGTAGAGATTTCATTCTTCCTTCTATTTTTAGTGATGAGACTCCTGCATCAATTAAATACGGTATATGTTCAAGTGCTTCTAAATCTTTACTTGACATGGAAAATGCATGATCGCTTATTTTTTTACCATCTGATGTAAGTTCATAGTTCCATCTGCATGAATGTGCACATCCGCCACGATTTGCATCACGCTCTGTCATATTATCTGATAAACTACATCGACCAGAAAAACTCATACACATACCACCATGAATAAAGACTTCAATATCAGCTTTCGTTTGATTTGCTAACAACTTGATATCTTCTTTACTGAGTTCTCTAGCTAAAACAACTCTTTTAATACCTTTTTCATACCAAAAATTAACAGTATTTGTATTATATGCCGATTGTTGTGTAGATAAGTGCACTTCAAGTGTCGTATGTTCTAAAGCTTGGTCAATAATATATGGTGAAGCAGAAATAATCGCATCTACTTTAGCATCTTGAAGACCTTTCAAATACGTTAATACACCTTCAATATCTTCATTATGAGGTATGATATTCGTCGTAACATAAACTTTTTTATGTCTTTCATGTGCAAACTGACATGCTTCTTTAATGTCCTCTAATGTAAAATTGGATGCTCTAGCTCTTAAAGAGAAATTTTGTCCGCCTATAAAGACAGCATCAGCACCATACATTAAAGCAATCTTTAATTTTTCTAAATCTCCTGCAGGAGCTAATAGTTCAACCATGTTAAGTCTCCTTTGTCTTGTAGATAGTTTTTTTATAAAAGAAACCTTCATCCCAAGATTCTTGATAATCTTTTTTAAGTGACTCTATTTGATTTTCATCTATTTTTAATTGATGATACATTGGTAAGATTCTTTGTGCATACTGATCATCTTTAAAAATCGTATCGATAACAAGATAATCAATAAGCTTTTCAAGTTCTTTCAAATGATTTAATGAGTTAAACACATGAGATCTAAACACATGTGTTCCAGCTTGATCTTCTACTATTGGATAGGGTTCATCTTTTCTTTGTTCTTCTATAATTTTTAAGTTCTGTCTTTCATGATAAACATGTTCTTTATCAATAAAATCCATAAAATTATGAACTAGTTGTCTTTTAGAATAAAACATATTTAAGTGACCATGTCCAACCATAAAAACATTTATTTTTTTGTTTTTTGCGATTTGTTTGATGTCTAATAATGTAATTTCTTTTGCGACAAATCCGCCATAAATATTTTCTTTATGTAAGAAATTAAAATCATACGTATTCGTTAATAACGTTTCTGGATTATAAATAGCTTTATGAGCTATACCATTTGCTTTAAGTAGCATGATTGCGCCAATATCTGCAACTATAATACCTGTTACTTTATCAACATCTATTTGATCAATAAACTGTTTAAACCTTTGAATCAACTTATCATCCATCATTTGATTAGCTTGAATAAACAATTCTTTATTATGTATATTAGTAAGCTTAATTGCTTCATTGATTTCACTAATTTCAAAACTTCTTGTAAGTCTTGCACCAAAGTTTTTATGCCCAATCATAAAACCATCAGCATGTGATGATAACGACTCAATCGATTCAATACTAAAAAGTGTTGTAATTATTTTCACTTTATGTCACCTTTCTTGTAATACTCATACCATCACCATCATCAAAAAATTGCGTATGATATAAATCATGATTTTCTAAAAACTCTTTAAACTGCTCAAGTTTATTTATAAGTTGTCTTGTGTTTCTGTTGACCTTAGTCTTATCCAAATGATGAAAATTTAAGTTATCACAAACTACAATACCACCTTCATTTAAATAAGGTGTATATTTTTCAAATATTTTTTTATATTGTGCTTTTGCTGCATCAATAAAAATCATGTCAAACTTTTGATTAAATCCTTCTTCATATAAAAGAGCATCACATTCAATTAACTTAATTTGATGAAATGCTTTGATATGCTTTTTTGCAAGTTTAATCATTTCTTCATTTCTTTCCATCGTTGTCACATGACAACCTTGACTGGCCATAAAAATGGCACTATACCCAATGGCAGTTCCAATCTCTAAAACATGTTTAATTTTATATGCTTCAATGGTTTGTTTTAAAAACAAAAGCCCATCATCACAAATAATGGGGATTAAATGAGCTTTTGCGTATTGTTTTAATACTTCTAACATTATGCTTCTTCTTCAGCCTCTAGTTCATCAAAATATTTTTCTAAAATACTCTCTAACATTTCCCATTCTTCATCAGTTTCGATATCTAAGAATGTGCCTTCAGATTCATCTTGATCATCTGGAACATATTGAGCTGCTGAAATTTCCTCAGAATCCATAAACTCAAAAATCACATAGTTTTTACCATTATGTTCATGAGTTAAAATGATTTCACATACAGTTTCCGTACCATCTTCTGATACAAGTGTTAATTTATTATCATCCATTTTTTAATCTCCTTTATAATCTAAATAGTTTTGCAGTATAAGTACTGCAGCTAATTCATCTTTTTTTTGTTTTTGCTTACTTCTAGTTTGCTTACCTTGAATCATTGCTGAAATTGCAGATTTTGTTGATAATCGTTCATCCCATAACACAACATTAACATCTCTTAACTCTATGATATGTTTTTTCATCTCTTCACTAATTTTACCACGAATACCAATGTCGTTATTCATATGTTTGGGATATCCTAAAACAATATCAGTTATCTGATAAGTATCAATCACATCAACAATCATACTTTTAGCAGCTTCATAATCATTTTCTTTAAACCTATATGTTGTTAAACTATGTGCTATAATACCTGATTCACTAATGGATAGTCCAATGGTTTTACTTCCTAAATCAATTCCTAAATATTTTTTCATATCATCTCTTTAATTTTTTTAATCATCTCATCGATTTTATCTAAATCTTGAGTACCACCTTGAGCCATTTGACCCCTTCCACCACCTGAACCTTGAGTAAGTCTTGCTGCTTCTTTAACAATGGTGTGTGCATTATCTAATTCACTTTTACAAATAAATGTTGCTTTTTCATCAGTTAAGTTTATTAAGAAAATAAGTTCTGCTTTTATTTTATCATGAATTGCATCAATCAGTTGTTTTAATATCTTAGCATCAATATCATGAGTAACAATGATTGGTCTTTTATTGGATGGATCTTCTATCAACTCATCTAAGTTTGATAAAACATTTTTTTGCTTTTTTAAGTGTATTTCTTTTTCAACTTGTTTTGAAAAACCTTTTAAATCTTCAATATAGCGTCTATAGTTGATAATATCTTGATAGCTTCCTTTTATCATCGGTTTTTGTGGCATATCAATCGTTTTGTCTAGTTTATTGATTTTCTCTTCGATTAAGTTTATTTCATGAAATAGGTTTTCCATAAATGATTGAACTTGCTCTTTTAAATCAGTACCTGTTACACCTTCCATACGATAAGTTCCAGAACCGATAGACTCATAAGATATAATAGCGAAATCAATAATTTCCTTTGTGTTAGAAACGTGAGTACCACCACAAAGTTCTTTACTCCAATCCATATCAACAACGCGTACGACATCACCATATTTTTCTCCAAATAATGCCATCGCACCTATTTTTCTTGCTTCTTCAAGTGGCATTTCTCTTATAACAACATCAAGTGGTTTTTCTTTTATATAGTGTTTCACTAATTGTTCAACTTTCAAGACTTTTTGATCAGACTCTGTTTCAAAATGATTAAAATCAAATCGCCAACTTTTCGGTGATACTTGTGATCCTTGTTGGTTGGCATGTTTTCCAAACAACTCTTTTATCGCTTGATGAAACAAATGCGCTGCACTATGATTTCTAATCGTTTTTAAACGCTTTTTAGCATCAACAATCGCTAATACTGTTTCTTTTTCATCAAAAACACCTTCAACTTTATGTAAAAATTGTCCATGAGGCAATTTAACTACATCCATGACTTTATATCCATTAATAGTACCTTCATCATGAACTTGACCACCAGAGGTTGCATAAAATGGTGTTTGATCTAAAACAATACCTTCATCAAAGACTTTAATGATAGTTGCTTCACTTTGAAGTGTATCATATCCTATAAATTTAGATGGAGTATCAAATTTTAAATAAGCTTCTTCTTGAGCTTTCATAGAACCTGTTGAAGTACGTGCAGATCTAGAACGTCTTCTTTGTTCTTCTAATGCACGTTGAAATCCATTAATATCAATGTCAACGCCATGTTCTTCTGCATACTCTAAAGTAAGTTCAATTGGAAATCCATAGGTATCATATAGTTTAAACGCAGTTTGACCGCTAATCTTACTTCCTTCTTTTTCGATTGCTTCTAGTAAGTGTTTTTCACCATCACTTATAGTTTCTAGAAATTTTTCTTCTTCTTTTAAAATTAGCTTTTTAACAATGTCTTTTGTTTCATGTAAACTTTCATAAAAAACACCCATCATATCGACTACATCATCAACTAAAACGTGAAGAAATGGTTGTGTCAAGTTAAGTTTTCTACCATATTTCACTGCTCTTCTTAAAAGACGTCTTAAGACATAGCCCCTACCTTCATTACTAAGCATCGCACCATCACTCATCGCAAACACAAGCGCTTTAATATGGTCAGCAATTACTTTAAACGCCATTTGACCTTCATACTTAATTTTTGTTAATTTTTCAATATGCTTAATGATTGGGAAAAATAAATCTGTTTCAAAATTAGTTTTTGTTTGCTGTATAACACATGCAAATCTTTCTAACCCCGCACCGGTATCAATATTTTTACTTGGTAACTCTTTATATAATGAACGCTCAGTGTTTTCTTTTGCGTTAAACTGAGAAAACACGATGTTCCAAATTTCAATATAGCGTTCATTTTCAACATCACCTTCGATGAGTTCAACGCCTCTTTTATCATATGTATCACCGCGATCATAATAAATTTCTGTATCTGGACCACATGGACCAGATCCAATTTCCCAAAAATTATCTTCTCTAGCAATTAAATGACTTTCATCTATACCTAATGACAACCAAATGTTTTTAGCTTCAATATCTTCAGGATAATAAGTTATATATAGTTTTTCTTTATCAAATCCAAACCACTTTATATCAGTTAGTAGTTCATATCCCCAACGGATAGCTTCTTCTTTAAAATAATCTCCTATAGAAAAATTACCTAACATTTCAAAAAAGGTATGATGTCTCGCAGTTTTACCTACATTATCTATATCATTGGTTCGAATACATTTTTGAACATTTGCCAATCGTGGATTTGTTGGCTTTTCAGTTCCATCAAAATACTTCTTAAGCGGCGCAACACCAGCATTGATCCATAAAAGTGTAGGATCGTTTTGTGGAATCAGTGATGCTGATTGTTCAATTTTATGTTTCTTTGATTCAAAAAAGTTTAACCAAGTTTCTCTAATTTCTTTTGCAGTCATAAATTTCATATATAACCCTCCTAAATAAATAAAAACGCCCATAGATATATAATCTAAGGACGAATAATTTCGCGGTACCACCTTAGTTCTAGGTAAACCTAGCACTCAAAATTTCGTTATGGCCGAATTACCTTGTGCTCCCAAATAGCTTCATAAAGTTCCTATCTTTGTTTTCACCAACCACAAAGTCTCTTAAATAGAAAGCATTTATTACTCATTTTGTTCATCGCACAATTCATCTTATCATGATTATTTAATTATGTAAAGATATATCATATCAATAATCATCTATAGCATTAATTTTTAGCTTTTGGCTGATATAGCATCTCATAATGAAGAATACCTTCTTCAATATAAGGACCTTTAATAGTTTGAAAGCCTAGATTTTCATAATAATCTTTTAAATAAGCTTGGCCAGATATTCTGATTGCTTCATTAGGTAGATCTTTTTTAACAGTTTCCATAAGTAACGTCGCCAATCCTTTTTTCCGATAAGATTGGTCTGTAACGACTCTACCTACAGCATATTCCTTATATTTTTTTCCTTTTGGTATAACTCTTAAGTAAGATATGACTTTACCATTTTGGTCTTTGATAAAGTAATGCATCGATATTTGATCTTTATAATCAGTATCTAAATAAATGATATTTTGTTCCATCATAAAAACAGTATATCTTAAATCTAAAATATCATATAGTTCTTGATTTGTTAATTGATCAAACGTTTTTTTGTGTATTTTTTTTAAAGACATATTTAAAGCTGTAAGGCGCACCTAATGCAGCCCATCCTCCTATAAAGAAATATCTTAAAAAGTCAAAAAATAATTGTTCAGGAAACAAAAGTTTTAACCCCTCTTTAATGATAAGTGCAACAATTACACCTAATAAAACTTTTACAACTTGGGTCATCATTTTATTGTCAACATCATATTTAACATATCTTTTTTCGATAAAATACCCAATCGCAAAACCGACAAATCCACCAGCTGCAATATAAACATCATGATTAGGAACAAAAATAACTACCAATAATAAAAGAGGTACCAAATATAGCGTATAAATCTCTTCCTTGTCTTTCATTAAATCAATAAGTTTAAACATACCAAAAGCGATAAAAACACTTAAAACAAGGCCAACCAAAACATCTGATAAATAGTGTTGCGCCAAATAAACTCTTGATAACGGAACAACGATAACGATAAACAATCCTAACCATTTAATCCAATTCAACTTAGTCTTTTTATGCAAATCATATGCTGTATAGCCTAAAACACCACTTGCCTGTGCATGTCCTGATGGAAATGAATAACCTGTTGTCTCATATCCAAAAGGAGGATCGATACCTTCAATCGTATAAGGCCTAGGTCTCTTAATTAATGTTTTTAATCCTGTATTTACAAATGCACTAATTAAAAACGCCATAGCAAACTTATGAGCATATTTTTTATCAATCGTCCAGTATAAAATAGCAGCAATCAATATAAACGCATATTGATCTCCTAAATTAGTTGTCACATAGAAGAACCAATCAAAAATCGGATTTTGAATGGCTTGAAAAGCTTCAATAATTTTTAAGTCCATAATTTTTCAACCTCTTCTTTAATTGACTTTTCTTCATCTTTTGATATATTTATATATTGATGTTCATCTTTTACATGCCAATTTAATTGAGTATCTAAAACACCTATTTCTTTTAACTTTTCTAACATATAGTTGCCAATTTTTATCCCATATAACGCTTTTCTTCTAATATCTTCAGTTCTAAAATCTAAGATGTCATACGGAATGAGTTTAAATAAATAATGGGTCTCAAAGTTTACAAGTAAAATTGACTCATCAGTAAACTTTTTAGGTTTAAAAGTACCATCAATGGGGATTGCTAATATGACATTACAACCAGCATCGATGAGTGGTTGTATGGGACAATTATCAATCGTACCACCATCAACATAAAAAGCATCATCAATGGGTGTAGCTCCAAAAAGAATGGGTATTGAAGCACTTGCTAAAACAGCTTTTAACGGATCTTTAAACTCATTTAAATAGAACACTTCTTTTTCCATTCGGTGAATTAAGACTTGGTCAATCAATCCACCTTTTTTAATTTTTGCAGCAGTTGCATATCCGTGAATTTTGCTATCTCTTATCTCACTTAATGTAACTTCTTTTGATAGTTTTTCAAAAACTTCTTGAAGACTAAATAACCCTTGACGGTCAAACTTAAGTCGATCAAACTTATGTCCATAAATATCTTTATTCTCAATTTTTTCCCATACTTCAATCATTTTATCATAACTAAAATTAGACATAACCATCATCGTATTAATGGCACCAATAGAAGTTCCTGATATATGTTTAATTTGTTTTAACAAACCTTGCTTACGAAATGCTTCAAGAACGCCAATTTGATAGCTTCCTCTTGCACCTCCCCCACCTAACGCAAGTCCGATTTTAATGTTCATCATTTTCACCTATGTTTTAATATTTTATCCATTCTTTTTTGAGCATCTTTTTCTTTTAATGTTTGACGCTTATCATAATCTTTTTTACCTTTAGCCAATCCGATTTCCATTTTTGCTAAACCATCTTTAAGGTAAACCTTTAATGGAATGACCGCATAGCCTTGTTCTCTAGTTTTACTAAATAATTTTAAAATCTCATTTTTATGTAACAATATTTTCCTGGTTCTAGTCTCTTCATGATTATATCTATTTGAATAATCATATTTAGAAATATGCATATTTAAAACATACGCTTCTCCGTCTTTAAAAGTCACGTAAGCATCACTTAGATTTATTTTTCCAAGTCTTATTGATTTAATTTCACTTCCCATGAGTTTGATGCCAGCTTCATAGGTTTCTTCAATGAAATAATCATGACGAGCTTTCTTATTCTGACTGATTAACTTCATACGTTATTTCCTTTTTGTTTTTGTTTTTTTATCTACAATACCAAAATCCATTTTCTTTTCACTTAAGTCAACATTTAATAGTTCAACTTTTATTTGATCACCTAAACGATATTTTTTCCCTCTACGACCAATAAATGTTAATAAAGATTCATTATACATATAATAATCGTCTAATGCTCTTAAAGGAACAAACCCTTCTATACCATTTAATAACTTAACAAACATACCACTAGGCATCATTTGAGAAATGGTTGCTTTAAAATAGTTGCCTACTTTATCTTCCATAAATTCACAACTCTTAAGCTTAGAAACATCACGTTCCATTTGCACAGCTTTTCTTTCTTGATCAGATGTGTGTTTCGCAATATCTGGCATAACTTGCTCATAATGTGCAGCAAGTTTTTTCATATCTTTAGCTTCGCCAAGGACAAAAAGATGAATTAATCTATGTAAAATTAAATCTGGATATCTACGTATTGGCGATGTGAAGTGTGTATAATAAGTTGCGCCTAATCCAAAATGAATATCTTTTTGATGTGAATATTTCGCTTTTTGCATGGCTCTTAAAAGCAACATGTGAACAACATAACTATAAGGTGTATGAGCTGTATTTTTAGTAAGTATTTGAAGTGGTTCAGGTCTGCCTAAATGCTTCATATTTACAGAAAATCCTAATTTTGACACTGTCTGTAAAGCATTTTTTAATTTGACTACATCAGGTTTTTCATGAATACGATAAATAGAAGGTAAATCTGCATGATGCATATGAAAAGCTACAGTTTCATTTGCAATTAACATAAATGATTCAATGAGTTCTTCAGCGTCATCAGTTGATCTTTCATAGACGTCTAAGACTTTACCTTGTTTATCAACAACAAAACCTAGTTCACTACTTTCAAACTCGATTTCGCCTCGTTTTTTACGAATGACTTTTAGTTTTTGTGAGAGCTCATTCATTAAAAGTAGCATATCTTCTATCGCTTTATCATTTAACTTTTTATCTTGTTTTAAAAAACTATTAACTTCATCATAATTCATCCGTCTTTTTGATACAATATAACTTTTTTGTATATCATAATCAATAACTTTACCTTGATCATCTAAAGTCATTAAACATGATAAGGTAAGTTTTAACTCATCTGAATTGAGTGAGCAAAGATCGTTTGATAATAAATGCGGTAACATCGGTATCACTCGATCCGCAAGATAAGCAGATGTTGATCGGCGATAAGCTTCTAAGTCTAGCAAAGAGCCACTTTTTACATAATGGCTAACATCTGCAATATGGACGCCTAATTTATACTTTCCATCTTCATATGACAAATCTATCGCATCATCTAAATCTTTTGCATCTTTACCATCAATGGTAATGGTTAATCTGTCTGTTAAATCTAGACGTTCATTTTTCTCTTGTTCTATATCTATTTTAATATTCTCTAAAGATTTTATAACATCTTCATTAAATTTTTGTGGCCATTCATAAGCATGAACAATTTTAAGTGTGTTAATATCTGGATCATTAACATGTCCAATCACTTTTTTTACAAATGCATAAACGCCAACTTTATCAATAGACTCAACTTCAAGTAAAACAACGTGACCTTCAACTAATCCTGGATATTCATCGACAAAAAGTCTTTTTTCAATAAAATCTTCAGACTCAAAAAACAACCCTTTTTTATGTTTTTTCACAGTCGCAATCAATACTTTTAATGCGCGCTCAACAACATATACGACTTTAGGTTCAACATCTTCTTTAACTAAAACAATATCATCATGCATGGCATCAGATAAATTACCATACTCAATATAAACATCTTCTAGTTCTTGTCTTAAAAACCCAAAAGATTTTTTTCGATCTAATCTACCAATTAATATATCATGATTTAACCTGATATATGGATCTTCAAAAGTAAGATACGGATCGTCTTTGATATCCATATCCTTTATTTCATCTTTATGTAATTTTCGTGTTTGTTCATTATAGAACTTTAAATATAAATTTTCCATTTGTATACCTCTATGTTATTATATCATATTTATTGCTTAAGAAATGAAGCCCTAATGATAGTATCAAGATTTTTCAGCAAATAAAATAAGTCAAAGATTTTGACATATATATTCAATAGATTGTTCTAAGTGAAAAATGTCCCCTTATATTAGAAACACAGTTTTACCGTCATTGTTTGAATATTTTGCGGGTGGAAACATAAATCCAGCAATAAAGTCTAGCTAAAAAGGGGTCAACCATCGTGTATATAAATCAAGTAACTTACTCAAGCGAAGGTTAATAATGGTAACATATATTTACTATAATATTTACATAAATCGGAATTTTTGGTAAGTCAATCTTCTTATAATTGAAATTTGTCGTTACTTTAGAAAAAAGAAGACTGTGAATAAGCCTCATCTTATTTTTATATATGTTCTCAAAATCATGCTGCGTTGAAAAAACCATATTGCTTGCAAAATCGACCTTGTGTGTACTCAAGTAACATCAAAATAATATATTTTATATTTACACATACAAGTGCTAAAAAACTAAAGAAACATTTTTTTATTTTAAATTAGATAATAAAATAGAATCTAGAAAATCATTTTCAATCTGTTCAATTTTGGTAGCGTACGTTCTTTCAATTTCACTTAATAAGTCATAACCCTTGAATGTATAAACTGAAATAAATAATTCTCTACCATAACGATTGATTAGGTATTTAACAAACGCTCCAGCAATCGGATATGTAATCTCGTCTGTATGATTTAAAAAGAAATCATTCTGAATTAGATCTATAATGCTTAGATATCTATCACTTTTTAGCAATAATCTTACCCATTCATCGTTTGATTTATTCCACCACACTTTATCAAAGTACATCGCTAAACCTTCTCTAAGGAAAACTGATTGTGGCTTGTTAAGTATATAGGAAATAATGTGCGCATCTTCATGATAACCTATGCATTTGACTTTTTCATTATACACTGCATATATTTCATTAGGAGGATTTGCAAAACCATTACATGGATCATTATCTCCATATATTTTTCCTACTAACTCTGGTGTTTCTAGTAGATAATAATTTATTTTGAATTGTGGAGAAACATTTAGAAAACTCGTTATTTCTTTAAAGCATTTCTCTTGAATCTTTATTATTTCATCTATATCTTTTTCAGCTAAAGAATCTTTAATCAAGTGAAAGTTGTAATGATCGCTCGATACTTTAGTTAAAGTTGGTAAACTCATGTTATCTCCTAATTTCTATTTTTCTAGTTTATCTTTATGATATCATTAAACATCTACTTTTTTCAATAATCATGTCTATAGATTGATATCATCAATTAGTGTTAATCAAACGATATGGATCGATGATTAGAAAATGAATTATCAAAAAAGACTCACACGTAGTCTTTTTAGTTTGTTTTTAAATTGATAGATTATGATGTCATAGTTAATAAACCTAACTTAAAAAGTTACTCAATACTCACTTAATCTTCGGATGAAGATTCTACATATTTGATAATAGCAATCATAAATGTTTTTCGAGTTTCTTTTCATTATATATCTTAATAACTTTCTAATGTCTCATTAAAAATAATATTCTAGGTTTAACCTATTAACTATCAAGTCAAATGCTAGTTGATCATTCTAATCATTACCATATCATCATTTGATGCGCTATAACTAGCATCATGGATGAAACCATGTTTTTTATAAAATGAATTAGCATTTTCAGTTGTTAATATGATTTTTTTTAATCCTTGTTGTGTGCACTTTTCAATCACATGATTTACCAATTGATCACCATATCCTTGATGTCGAACTTGAGCTTTTACCCATAGTTCCCGTATGAACCCAATATGTTCTTTAAAAAACCAGTCTTTAAGTTCAATCGATTGGCATTGAATAAAACCGATGATCTCATCCTTATCTAGTAATACAAATGTATTAAGATTTTCTTCTTTCTCCATATCTATGAACAGTCTATCCCAATACTTAAAATCAACGATTCCAAGATCGTCATAATACTGTCTAAAAGCTTTTTGAAGATTTGGATCTTCATAATGATTTAGTGTTGAAATTCTTATCATAACTTCTCCTGTAGTTTTATCTGTTTTTTTATGCGCTCTTTGGTTTCTACTCTGATAGTTTTTCTATAAGTGATACGCGTTTAAAAAGTTTTAATAAATATATGAGCGCAACAACACTTAAAACAACAAAGATCAACACAAAAGCGATCATCTGATATAATTCTATTTCAATACCAAAATATGCTTGTGTCATATTTTGTACAATGACAGTAAGACCTATTGCGCCAAGTAGACTAAGCATCATGATACTAAGTACAACACCAAATGCTCGTTTATGCTTCAGCTTGAAAGCAGCAATAAAACATGTTGGTGCAATCAAAGCTAGGTCTATAATATATGTAGGTTCTGTCGATTGCATACCAATTAATTCAGAAGGCTTGTTGGAAATGACTAACATAGCAATTTCAGAAAGCCAAACTGACACACTTAATCCCATAATGATAAGAAAAACGATGATACCTTTAGGAAGTTTTTCTATTTGGAATATTTGCTCTAGTTGTTTATAATCATATTTAGCTAACACATTAACTAATTGGAAAAATATTAATCCAAATGCGATGATGTATAGTGGAAATAAACGATTCATCATCGTTCCAAATGCAAGTGAAGCTACATAATATAAAAAGACTGTTAAAAACCCTATGTAGACCAATTTTTTTACATTCTGATTAGTAATCAAGTAATATGACGCAATAGCTATGATTAATAAAAAGAACATCACAAGATCAGTTCCAATAAATATTGGTCCTTTAAATGCACTTTCATAAGCATAAATACCTCTTCCAAATAATGCGACTACATCACCGTAAACATTTTCTGCAGTAAGATCAAATAGCACTGTAGAATACAGCACACCAATGGTGCTCGTGGTAAATATGCTGATGACAATCAGCATATTCATAATATTATCTATTTTTTTCATTTAAATTCTTTTTTTAGGCATGTCTAAGTTAAATTAAACATACATAATATACATTTGATGATGCATAAAAAATATATATTATATCTCCTTTTTCTAGTTTTTAATACTTATGTGAGATGAGTTTAATCTATGATAAAAAACTAAATCACAAATGATAAAATAATCGTTAGACCAACCATAACTACATTTGTAAAGCTATGCATGATCATTGGATAAACAAAACTTTTTGATTTCTCGTAACAATCACCATAAAAATAACCTAAAACTATTGCATAACCAACTTGAAACATTGAGTATGATATAGAAAAAGGGTTAAATGAGATGGCTACGTGTGCAATTCCAAAAACAATTGCAGAAAACAAAACAGCATAACTTAAGTGTTTATTCAATCTTTTATCAGATATAAAAAATGCAAACATACTGATTGAAAATGCTCTAAAAATAAATTCTTCTGATGGTCCTGATAATAAAAGTTGAAAACCTAAGTAGCCTGAGATGTTTCTAGCACTTAGTGGATATTCAAATGCTACAAATGCTCCAGATAAAATTGTGATGATATAGGCGATTGCTGCATAAACTGTAAAGACAATCATAAACTTCTTTAAGTAGTTAATACCTACATCTTTATTACCTAATCCTAAATAAAACTTAACATTTGATACTTTAGCTATAACAATCACAAGAAGTAATATAACGATAGCTTGTACGATATGATGTACACTAATCCACATAAAAGCTCCATCTGGATCTATACCTTGATAAGAAAATAAATCTGCTATCCATCCGCCTACTTTTGGTGCTATGAGCAAAATAAATGCGAGTAACAAAATAAAGATGAATTTTAGTATTTGTTTCATATGCTTCTTCTCCTTTCACTAAGTTTAAACTCTATATTTTTTAAATCATTAACACATATATTTATAGCTTTGTACACTGTTTATGAAATCTCAAGTTTATGCCAAACGATTGAAAATACTCTACTTGCATATAGACTTGCTAGTATAAATGTCATCATAGATATCAAAATGGCTACAAATAGACTAAGAAAACTAGCAAATTGATATATAAAACTAATATTGACTAGATATGCTTTAGCTATGATCAATGTGATTAACCCAGATGTTAATAAAGCATACAATATGGGTAATAGAAATGACATCAAGTTTCCTATCATGGTATTTTTTTCAAAAAACTCACTTAAAGATAACAACTCAGTCGTGACAAAAACAAAAGAAGCACCAAATAATGAAACCAACATGATTAAACTTGATACTAATAATATAGGAAATGATAAACTAGAAAAAATAGCATATATGATAAGTCCTGTCAAACTTATACCATAAGCAGGTATAAAGTACATAAACGATTGAAGTAACAATATTTGATTACCACTTAAAGGTAGTATTTTAAGCAGCCAATATCTGTTTTTCCAAAGACTCTTATCCTTATTGACCTGTGATGGCAAAAACAACAGCGATATCGCCATCACATTAAACATTGTTGACATAAAAATGAGTAATGCGATTTCTATGGTAGCATTTTCTGAAAAGAGATTTCCAAATGTTAAAGCTAGCACTGATAAAATATAGAAACTTAACATAGATATGGAAGCAATAAACATATCATAATTTCGACTTGCCATTTTCCATTCAACCTTCATCCAATGAATAATCAAACTGAAACTGGAATACATGCTCTCTTTTTTAAATGTTTGATTGCTTTTTATGCGTCCATTTTCTACAATCTGGTTTTTCTCAAAGCTTTTAAAATAAAATCTCTTTGCGACAAGAACACTCATAAAAAACAAAATGAGTGAAGTTGTGATATAAAATAACATAGCAGGATAATACTGATCTATATCACTTATTGTTAAAAATAGCCTTGTACCTGATATCACAGGCATAATATCTAATATAAACGCTTTTTCTAATAATGAAACTATCTGTGGATAAAGTTTTTCGAACAGTGTTGTAGATCTTGTAAAAATTAAGGCGAAGCCTACATTAAGTCCTAATGCAGTTATCGTAGTCAATAAACTAAATACTTTATTGGATAGAAACTTAAAACCTAGCAAAGCGACAATTGCAGCTAAAGAGCTTGGGATGATTGTAATAACAAAATATAGGGGTATGATCAAAACATAATATATCAATGGTGCATTAATGTGTAATCCGATTGTTGCTGCAAATGGTATATACAATACCAGCATAGACTTATTACTCATGAAAATTAGTTTAATAAGTCTATAGAAAAACAATTTACTATATGAAATAGGTAAAGTAACTAAATGATTCATCTCTGGTGACTTGTAAAAGACTTTTGAAAAGTTACTTAATCCTTGAATAAAGGACATAAACGAAATCCAAATCACAACAACAAAAAAAAGTAGAAAGACTATGACGTTAAAATACATGCTTGAGTTATCTACTTCAAAAGAAAAACTGTTGTATAAAATCTGAGTTAACAAATAGATGAAAGCAGAAATTGCTAATAATCCAATTAAGGTTCTAGATCTTGTTGCTCCATCTTTCCAATAACGATTTTTTAACATGGAGTATTCAAGAGAAAATAGCCATTTAATGTCATACATACTTAGAATGCTCCTCTTTTGTAATGCCAATATAAATATCTTCTAGGTTATCTCCATATTGATGATACTTGTTCTTTATCTCTTCTATTGTGCCTTCTACGATGAGTTCACCTTGATGAACTATGCCAACTCTATCACAAAGCTTCTCTGCAATTTCTAAAATATGTGTTGTAAATAAAACTGAAGCACCATCGTTAGCGTATTTACGAAATATATCTTTAACTGTTTTTGCACTAGTGGCATCAAGTCCATTTGTTGGTTCATCTAAAAATATGACCTTAGGATTATGTGCTAGTGCGGCACAAAGCGTAATCTTTTTTCTCATCCCTTGAGAATAAGAACCAATTAACTTATCTGCATCTTCTTGCATTTGCACACTTTCTAACAAGGTGTTTATTCTATCTTGAGTATCGACACTATCAGATTTATTATAGATTTTAGATACCAAATTGACAAACTCTCTGCCGGTTAACTTATCGTGTAGATAAGGATTTTCAGGTACATATCCTATATTTCGCTTTGCCTCTAGGCTTTGACTGACAATATCATATCCACATATGCTAATATTTCCTGCAGATGGAGCTAATAATCCAGTGCACATTTTTATGGTACTCGTTTTACCAGCACCATTATGTCCTAAGAATCCATAAATTTCTCCTGGTTTGATTGTAAAACTAACATTTTTCACTGCTTCTTTTTTGCCATAGTTTTTATAAACATTTAATACTTCTAACATCTCTTTTCCCCTTTGAAATTATGTATTCTTCTTTTCCCAATAATATAGAATTGTCTTATAAAGAGTTAACATGACTAGAGTACCAAACGTAGATAATAAAAAACCGCCTAATAATCTATTTAACTCAGTCACATTTCTAATAAAGAACAATATACAAACAGATAATGTGCCTGCAAAAAGAGGCACAAATAATGTATAGTATTTTTGTTCTTTTCTTGTCATATCTATAGGATATGTCATTGGTATTCCTTTTAACGCAAGTGTAATGGACTGAATGAGTGATGCAACTATCCACACTAAAAATAAGTCAAGTGTCTCTATAAATGTCTGATCAAGAAAAAACCATCTATAAAGTAAGACAGCAAATATGCCATACCAAAAAATAACATACCCTTGACTATTTGCAACTTTTACACTCAGATTGAGTCTTTCATCTTTTCTCATAATCAGATTCCTCCAACCAAAATAATCGATCTAAAGATTTTCCTAACACCTGAGATAAATTGAGTGCTAAAGAAATCGTTGGATTATATTTTTCTTTTTCTATAAGTCCAATTGTTTGTCTTGTTACACCAACACTTTCAGCTAGTTCTTCTTGTGTTAATCCTGACTCAACTCTACTTTGTTTAATGGCATTTTTAATAATGATAATCACTCCTAATCATTAAAATGCAATATATATCTTCCATATAATTGTAATATATATGTGTCATTTTGTCAATAAAAAGTAGTGAGAAAAATGATAGACATATAAAATTAAGCTTTTTTAAATGCACTTCTTCTGACATTATAAGTTGTTAATAATATTGATAAAATGTACATAAATCACTGTTTTTGACAACCTCTAGACTAACTTTACTACAACCGATGCTAAATGTCTATTTTATTTATTTAGTTTAGATAACAACTCTGGTATATTTACTGTTGCTATGTCATAAATGATGTTTAGTCTAATACCTTTGTATTTGTGTGATATCATATTTCTTAAGCCAATAATGCTTGGCCAATGAATAGAAGGATAATTTTGTTTTGTCTCATCAGAAAGCTTCTTTGCTGTTTCACCTTTTTGTTCTAGGTTTAATATAACTGCATCGACTTTCTCGTCGTTGTTCTCAAAATCTTTGAATGTATCGACTTCTTCTATATATCTTTTCTTTCATAAATCAGTATTCCTGTCTTTTTAATATCTTCATCTATTTTCGAATGTTCTTGAATCGTTTTATTACTTAGAACTTCCACTTTTTTCTTTAAATTCCCTCTTAGTTGTTCAACGAATTCAAAATACTCTAATCCGTATAAATCAGATTCCAT
>WPCI01247103.1_pt1 | contig 23334 bp, 19 predicted proteins | sample 5399871 | NCBI WGS metagenome assembly WPCI01 (sample SAMN12869469, study PRJNA574797) | sludge metagenome | isolation source: wastewater treatment of pH7 | place: China:Beijing | collected 2019-05-20 | reverse complement strand
TGCCGGAGGCCAGCGCAGGCGAGGCGCGAGACACCGCCGAGGCGCTGCGCCGCGCCCTGGCTCTGGATGACGACCACCCCCACTGGCAGGGATTCGTGGCCGCCCGCCAGGCCCACCACGAGGGGCGCGATATCGCCCTGCTGCTCGACCACCACCTGCTCGCGCCTCGGGATCGCGAGGCCCGACGGCTGATCTCTCGGATGTCCGGCGAGACGGCCGTCATGGTCGCGGTGTCGCCCCTGACCCTGGTGGACATGGCCCTGGTGGCCTGGCGCAGCCTGGCGATGATCGACCGCCTCTGTCGCCTCTACGGCCTGGAGCTCGGCTACGCGGGACGCCTGCGCCTGCTGCGGGCGGTGCTCCATCAGATGGCCTTCGCCGGGGCCACCGAGATGGCCAGCGATGCCGGCATGGAGATGCTCTCCATGAACCTGGCCGGGCGGCTCTCCACCCGGGCCGCCCAGGGGCTGGGCGTCGGTCTCCTCAGCGCCCGGCTCGGCCTGCGCACCCAGCGCCTGACCCGCCCCCTGCCCTTCCCCGACCAGCAGGCGCCGCGCCTGGCCGATCTGCGCCGGGAGCTGTGGCAGCAGCTGCGCCGTCTGGAGCAGCCTGACGCCGCCGCATCCTCTCATGACAGCGCGGCCACAAGGCGCTAGGATCAAGCCATCCACTCTGACCCTCACAAGATCAAGGAAGCACCGCCATGTTCAAGTCCATCCTGGTTCCCATCGACGGCTCCGAGCACGCCCAGAAGGCGCTGGCCGTCGCCTGTCAGCTGGCCCGTCAGGAAGATGGCTGCACCCTGCACCTGGTGCATATCCCCGAAGAGCTCTCCCACGAGACCACCCTGGTGTGGGGCATCGGCGCCATCGCCATCGAGGCGAGCCGCGAGGAGCGCGAGGAGGCCGGCAAGCAGGTGATGAACCGCGCCGCCGAGGCCGCCCGGGAGCAGGGTGCCAGCAATATCGAGACCGTGATCGGCCAGGGCGACCCGGCGCGCACCATCCTCAGCGAGGCGCGCAGGCGCGGCGTCGACGCCATCGTCATGGGCAGCCGCGGCCTGAGCGACCTGCAGGGCTTCGTGGTGGGCAGCGTCTCCCACAAGGTGGCCCATGCCGCCGAGTGCAGCGTGATCACGGTACGCTGACCTCCCCCCGACGGCGCCGGCCGGCGCCGTCGCACCCAACCCCCTGATTCCTCTGAGCCAGCCTCCCGCGGGTTTGGCGCGAGCCCTGCTAACCCGTATAGTGGCCCACCTACCCCGCCACACGTTCGTGATCATGCTGCAGAACAACGCCCTGCTTGCTCAGCTCAAGCAACAGATTCGCTCAAGCACTCCCCGCGTCGAGGGGGTGATCAAGGCCACCCAGAAGGGCTTCGGCTTCCTCGAGACCGACGAGGGCGAGTCCTACTTCGTGCCGCCCCCCGCCATGAAGCAGGTACTGCACGGCGATCGCGTCGGGGCCATCCTCCACGAGGAGGGCGACAAGAAGCGCGTCGAGCCCGACACCCTGATCGAACAGGGACTGGACCGCTTCATTGCCCGGGTACAGCTGCGCGAAGGCCGCCTGGCCGTGGTCCCGGACCACCCCTCCATCGGCAACGTCCTCAAGGCGCGCATCAAGCGCAGCCTGGACGAGGCCACCATCGGCGACGCCGACTGGGTCGTCGCTCGCCTGGTGCGCCATCCGCTCAAGGCCGACGATCGCGGCTTCTTCACCCAGATCGACGAGCTGGTCGCCAAGGCCGACGACCCCGCAGTGCCCTGGCGCGTCACCCTGGCCCGCCACGCCCTGGAGCAGGAGTGCCCCGACGCCGGTGACGACTGGCCGCTGCGCGACGAGGGCCTCGAGCGCGAGGACCTCACCGCCGCGCCCTTCTTCACCATCGACGGCGAGAAGACCCGCGACATGGACGACGCCCTGCGCGTGGTGCCCCGGGAGGGCGGCGGCTGGGAGATGACCGTGGCCATCGCCGACCCCACCGCCTACGTGGAGGAAGGCCACGCGGCGGACCTGGAGGCGCGCACCCGTGCCTTCACCGTCTACCTGCCGGGCCAGAACGTCACCATGCTGCCGGAGCAGCTGGCCGACGACCTCTGCTCCCTGGTCGAGGGCCAGGAGCGCCCGGTGCTGGCCTGCACCCTGGTGGTGGAGGCCGACGGCAGCCTGGGCGACTATCGCTTCTTCGCCGCTACCGCCACCTCCCACGCCCGGCTCGTCTACGACAACGTCTCCGACTGGCTGGAGGGCCAGGGCGACTGGGCCCCGGCCGACGAGATCGCCGAGCAGCTCAGGGCCCTGCGCGACCTTACCGAGGCGCGCAGCGCCTGGCGCGCCGCCCATGCCCTGGTGTTCAAGGACCGCCCCGACTACGTCTTCGACCTGGACGAGGCCGGCAACGTCCTGGACGTGCGCACCGAGGAGCGCCGCATCGCCAACCGCATGATCGAGGAGTCGATGATCGCGGCCAACGCCTGCTGCGCCCATCTGCTGTCGGAACATGTGGGCCACGGCATCTTCAACGTGCACCGCGCCTTCGAGGACGATAAGGCCGAGGCCGCCCGAGACTTCCTGGCCAGCCAGGAGATCGAGGTGGCCGTGGAGGCGCTCACCGAGCTGCCTCGCTACCGCGAGCTCAAGCGCGAGCTCGAGGGGCGCGACGACGCCTGGCTGGATGCCCGCCTGCGGCGCTTCCAGGGCTTCACCAGCATGTCGGCCAAGCCCGGCCCCCACTTCGGCCTGGGACTCGCCGCCTACGCCACCTGGACCTCGCCGATCCGCAAGTATGGCGACATGGTCAACCACCGCCTGATCAAGCGGGTGCTCAAGGGCGAGCAGGCGCCGGCCGAGGCGAGCCTGGCGCTCACCGAGCAGCTCACCGAGCGCCGCCGCCTCAACCGCATGGCCGAGCGGGACGTCAAGGACTGGCTCTATGTGCGCTACCTGAGCCCCGCCGCCGAGGCCCAGGAGAGCTTTGACGCCGAGATCATCGCCATCAACCGCGGCGGCATGCGCGTGCGCCTCACCGCCAACGGCGCCACCGCCTTCGTGCCGGCGCCGATGATGCACAGCGACCGCGACAAGGTGGCCATCGACGACAAGGAGGGCCGCATCCAGGTGGAGAGCGAGGAGCGCTTCAAGCTGGGCGACCATATCCGCGTGGCGCTGGTCGAGGCCCGGGAGGAGACCCGCTCCCTGGTGGCGCGTCCCGCCCACTGATGCCCAAGCCGGCAAGGCAGACGGCGGCCAGTTGGCCGCCGTTTTGCTGTCCAGCCCCCCGATGGTGAATACCTCCCTCACGAGAAAGGGCGCCCGAAGGCGCCCTTTTGGCATTCCCGAGAAGGGGTAGCCGGCTTACCAGCCGGTCACTTCCTTCAGGGCATCGCCGATCTGCGCCAGGGAGCGCACGGTCTTGACGCCGGCGTCCTCGAGGGCGGCGAACTTCTCGTCCGCGGTGCCCTTGCCGCCGGAGATGATCGCACCGGCGTGGCCCATGCGCTTGCCCGGAGGGGCGGTCACGCCGGCGATGTAGGAGACCACCGGCTTGGAGACGTTGGCCTTGATGTAGGCGGCCGCCTCTTCCTCGGCGGTGCCGCCGATCTCGCCGATCATCACGATCGCCTCGGTGGCCGGGTCCTTCTCGAACATCTCGAGGATGTCGATGAAGTTGGAGCCCGGGATCGGGTCGCCGCCGATGCCCACGCAGGTGGACTGGCCGAAGCCGTGATCGGTGGTCTGCTTGACGGCTTCATAGGTCAGGGTGCCGGAGCGCGACACGATGCCGACCTTGCCCGGCTTGTGGATATGACCCGGCATGATGCCGATCTTGGTCTCGCCGGGGGTGATCACGCCCGGGCAGTTCGGGCCGATAAGGCGCACGCCCAGCTCGTCGCACTTCACCTTGACGTCGAGCATGTCGAGGGTGGGGATGCCCTCGGTGATGCAGACGATCAGCTTAATGCCGGCGTTGGCGGCCTCCAGGATGGAGTCCTTGCAGAAGGGGGCCGGCACGTAGATCACGCTGGCCTCGGCGCCGGTCTGCTCAACGGCTTCCTTGACGGTGTTGAACACCGGCAGGCCCAGGTGCTCCTGGCCGCCCTTGCCCGGGGTCACGCCGCCGACCATCTGGGTACCGTAGGCGATCGCCTGCTCGGAGTGGAAGGTCCCCTGGCCGCCGGTGAAGCCCTGGCAGATGACCTTGGTGTTCTTGTCGATCAGGATACTCATTACTTGCCCTCCGCTGCCTTAACGACCTGCTCTGCCGCATCGGTCAGGCTGGTAGCAGCGATGATGTTCAGACCACTGGAAGCCAGCTTCTCGGCACCCAGCTCGGCGTTGGTGCCTTCCAGGCGCACCACGACCGGCACGTTGACGCCGACCTGCTCGACGGCACCGATGATGCCCTCGGCGATCATGTCGCAGCGCACGATACCGCCGAAGATGTTGACCAGCACGGCCTTCACATTATCGTCGGAGAGGATCAGCTTGAACGCCTCGGCCACGCGCTCCTTGGTGGCGCCGCCGCCCACGTCCAGGAAGTTGGCCGGAGAGCCGCCGTGCAGGTTGACGATGTCCATGGTGCCCATGGCCAGGCCGGCGCCGTTGACCATGCAGCCGATGTTGCCATCGAGGGCCACATAGTTGAGCTCCCACGCCGCCGCCTCGGCCTCGCGCTCATCCTCCTGGGAGGGGTCGCGCATCGCCTGCAGGTCCGGGTGACGGTAGAGGGCGTTGCTGTCCAGGTTGATCTTGGCGTCGAGGCAGTGGAGGTTGCCTTCGTCGGTGATCACCAGGGGGTTGATCTCCAGCAGGGCCAGATCCTTGTCGTGGAACAGCTTGGAGAGACCCAGGAAGATCTTGGTGAACTGCTTGACCTGGTCGCCCTTCAGGCCCAGGGCGAAGGCGAGCTCGCGCGCCTGGTAGGGCTGAGCGCCTACCAGCGGATCGATCTCGGCCTTGAGAATCTTCTCGGGAGTCTCCTCGGCGACCTTCTCGATCTCGACGCCGCCCTCGGTGGAGGCCATGAAGACCACGCGACGGGTGGCACGGTCAACGACGGCGCCCAGGTAGAGCTCCTCGGCGATGTCGGTGCAGTTCTCGACCAGGATCTTGGCGACCGGCTGACCGTTGGCGTCGGTCTGGTAGGTCACCAGGTTCTTGCCCAGCCACTGCTCGGCGAAGGCCTGGGCCTCCTCCGGGCTCTTGATCAGCTTGACGCCGCCGGCCTTGCCGCGACCACCGGCGTGGACCTGGGCCTTGACGACCCACATGTCGCCGCCGATCTTCTTGCAGGCTTCCGCCGCTTCTTCGGGGGTGTCGACGGCAAAGCCCTTGGACACCGGCAGGCCGTAGTCGGCAAACAGCTGTTTGCCCTGATACTCGTGAAGGTTCATCGATTCATGCCATTGGTTGCATGTGACTCGAACGGTGGTCCTGTCTCGCCGACTGGCGGACGCCTCGAACCACCACCGTCCCTTCCGATACATGGCCGGAAGGGGCGCGCCGCCCGAGGGGCGGCGCTTGTTGTGCGACTTACTTGCGCTTCTTGCGGTTGGCCATATGGATGGCGTGGCCATCCACGGCAAGCGCCGCCTCGTGCACCGCTTCCGACATGGTCGGGTGCGCGTAGCAGGTCAGCGCCAGATCCTCGGCGCTGGAGCCGAACTCCAGGGCGATGACGCCCTGGGCGATCATCTCGCCGGCGTGCTGACCGACGATATGCATGCCCAGCACGCGGTCGGTCTCGGCATCGGCGACGATCTTCGCCTGGCCCTCGGTGGCGTTGTTGGCCATGGCGCGGCCGCTGGCGGCGAAGGGGAAGGAGCCGGTCTTGACCTCGATGCCCTTGGCCTTGGCGTCCTGCTCGGTCAGGCCGACCCAGGCCACCTCGGGGAAGGTGTAGATGACGTTGGGGATGGCGTCATAGTTCATCTCGGCCTTGTGGCCGGCGATGATGTCGGCGACCATCACGCCCTCTTCGGAGGCCTTGTGGGCCAGCATCGGGCCGCGCACGCAGTCGCCGATGGCGTAGACGCCCGGCACGCTGGTGCGGCACTGGTCGTCGACGTGGATGAAGCCGCGCTCGTCCAGGTCGATGCCCAGGCCGTCGGCCACCACGCCCTGGGTGTAGGGCTTGCGGCCGACGCAGACGATCAGCTTGTCGAAGGTCATCTCCTGGTCGCCGTCACCGTCGGTGTACTTGACGACCACTTCCTTGCCCTTGACCTCGGAGCCGGTAACCCGCGCACCCAGCTTGATGTCCAGGCCCTGCTTCTTGAGCAGCTTCTGGGTCTCCTTGGCGATGGCGGTGTCCACCATCGGCAGGAAGCTCTCCATGGCCTCGAGCACGGTGACCTCGGAGCCCAGGCGGTTCCAGACGCTGCCCAGCTCCAGGCCGATGACGCCGGCGCCGATCACGCCGAGGCGCTTGGGGGTCTCGGTGAACTCGAGCGCGCCGGTGGAGTCGACGATCAGGCCCTCGGTCAGCGGGGTCGGCGGAATCTCCACCGGCACGGAGCCGGCGGCGATGATGATGCTGTCGGCGTCATAGGTGGTCGCCTTGCCGTCGAGGTCGGTGACCTCGACCTGCTTGGCGCCGACTACCTTGCCGGTGCCCTCGATACCGGTCACGCCGTTGGCCTTGAACAGGCCGGCGATGCCACCGGTGAGGTTCTTCACGATGGTGTCCTTGCGGGCGATCATCTTCTTGACGTCCATCTGGACGTCGCCGGCCTGGATCCCCATGTCGGCGAAGTCGTGCTTGGCCTCGACGAACTTGTGGGAGGCCTCGAGCAGCGCCTTGGAGGGGATGCAGCCCACGTTGAGGCAGGTACCGCCGAACACCACCTTGCCTTCCTTGCCGATCCACTTCTCGACGCAGGCGGTCTTCAGGCCCATCTGGGCGGCGCGGATGGCGGCGACGTAGCCGCCGGGGCCCGCACCGATCACGATCACATCAAACTTGTCAGCCATGTTGGCTCCCCTTGCGTGTCTTGGGATGGAGTGCCGCCGGGGATCGCCCGGCGGCACATTCCGCTCAGATGTCCAGCAGCAGGCGGGCCGGATCTTCCAGCAGTTCCTTGATGGTGACCAGGAAGCGCACCGCGTCCTTGCCGTCGATCATGCGGTGATCGTAGGAGAGCGCCAGGTACATCATCGGACGAATCTCGACCTTGCCGTCCACCGCCATGGGGCGATCCTGGATCTTGTGCATGCCCAGGATGGCGGTCTGCGGCGGGTTGAGGATCGGCGTGGACATCAGCGAGCCGAAGGTACCGCCGTTGGTGATGGTGAAGGTGCCGCCCTGCATCTCGTCGATGCCGAGCTTGCCGTCACGGGCACGCTTGCCGAAGTCGCCGATGCCCTTCTCGACGTCGGCGATCTTCATGCTGTCGGTGTCGCGCAGCACCGGAACCACCAGGCCGCGGTCGGTGGAGACCGCCACGCCGATGTCCTGGTAGCCGTGATAGACGATATCGGTACCGTCGATGGAGGCATTGACATCCGGGAAGCGCTTGAGCGCCTCGGAGGCGGCCTTGACGAAGAAGCCCATGAAACCGAGCTTGACGTCGTGGGTCTTGGCGAAGGTGTCCTTGTACTGGGCACGCAGCGCCATCACCTCGCTCATGTCCACCTCGTTATAGGTGGTCAGCATGGCGGCGGTCTGCTGGGCCTGGACCAGGCGCTTGGCGATGGTCTGGCGCAGACGGCTCATCGGCACGCGCTTCTCGGGACGCTCGCCTTCGACGGCCGGTGCTGCGGCGGCGGCCTTGGCAGCGCCGCCGGATGCCGGCTTGGCGGCCTTCTTGGCGGTGCCCTCCTTCACGGCCTTCTGCACGTCCTCCTTGAGGATGCGGCCACCCTTGCCGGTGCCCTCGATGCGGCTGACGTCGAGGTCATGCTCGGCAACCAGCTTGCGCGCGGCGGGGGCCAGGATCTTGTCGCCCACCTTCTCGTCGCTGGCGCCGTCATCGGCGGAAGCGGCCGGGGGCTCGTCGGCGGCGGTCGCCGCTCCCCCGGCGCCCTCGGCGAAGATCGCCAGCACGGCCTCGGACTCGACCTGGCTGCCCTCCTCGGCCTTGATCTCGACCAGGGCACCGTCGGCGGGAGCCACGACCTCGAGCACCACCTTGTCGGTCTCGATCTCGGCCAGCACCTCGTCGCGCTTGACGGCCTCGCCCACCTGCTTGTTCCAGCTGGCCACGGTGCCTTCCTGGATGGACTCGGGGAAGGTCGGTGCCTTCACCTCGTGCTGCTTGCCGCCGGCTGCCGGCTTGTCGGCCTTGGCAGCGCCTTTTTCGGCCTTGGCGTCGGCCTTATCGGCCTTGCCGCCCGCGGCCTTGCCTTCGCCAATGCGGCCCAGCACCTGCTCGGACTCCACGGTGTCGCCCTCCTCGGCGAGTACCTCGGCGAGGGTGCCGGCCTCGGGAGCCAGCACCTCGAGCACCACCTTGTCGGTCTCGATCTCGACGATCAGCTCGTCGCGCTCCACGCTGTCACCGGCCTTCTTGTGCCAGGCAGCCACGCTGCCCTCGGCAACGGATTCCGGAAAGGTAGGGGCCTTGATCTCGGTAGCCATGTCGTTTCCCTTGTCTGTTCTTTCTCGTCCCGGTGGCGTGCCTTACAGATTGAAGGCGTCTTCCACCAGCTGGCGCTGCTGTTCGATATGCACGGACATGTAGCCCGCGGCGGGTGCGGCGGAGGCCGGGCGGCCGGCAAACTTGAGCGCCCCGCCCAGGTTGCTCTTGAGCATGTCGGCCACGGCACGCATATGGTGCTGGCTCGGGTACCAGGCCCCCTGGTTGAGAGGCTCCTCCTGGCACCACACCACGTCGCGGACATTGACATAGGCCTTGAGCGCCTCGAAGAGCTCCTCCTTGGGGAAGGGGTAGAGCTGCTCGACGCGCACGATGGCCACGTCGTCACGCTTGTTCTCGGTCCGCCAGGCGGCCAGGTCGTAGTAGACCTTGCCGGCACAGAGGATGATGCGCTCGACCTTCTTGGGGTCGAGGTTGCCCTGGTCGGGCAGCACCATCTGGAACTGACCGGTCGCCAGCTCGTCCAGGCTGGAGATCGCCTCCTTGTGGCGCAGCAGGCTCTTGGGCGACATGACCACCAACGGCTTGCGCAGCTGACGGATCACCTGGCGGCGCAGCAGGTGGAAGATCTGCGCCGGCGTGGTGGGCACGCAGACCTGCATGTTGTACTCGGCACACAGCTGCAGGAAACGCTCCAGGCGCGCCGAGGAGTGCTCGGGACCCTGGCCCTCGTAGCCGTGGGGCAGCAGCATGGTCAGGCCACACAGACGCCCCCACTTGGTCTCGCCGGAGGAGATGAACTGGTCAACCACCACCTGGGCACCGTTGAAGAAGTCGCCGAACTGCGCTTCCCAGATCACCAGGTCGTTGGGAGCAGTGGTGGCATAGCCGTACTCGAAGGCCAGCACCGCCTCCTCGGAGAGGAAGGAGTCATGGATGGTGAAGGCCGGCTGACCGTCCGCCATGTGCTGCAGCGGCACATAGCTGGTGCCATCCTTCTGATTGTGCACCACGGCGTGACGGTGGGAGAAGGTGCCGCGGCCCACGTCCTGGCCGGTGATGCGCACCGGATGCCCCTCGTCGAGCAGGGTGGCGTAGGCCAGGGTCTCGGCGAAGCCCCAGTTCAGGGCCATGCCGCCGGCCTGCATCTTGCGGCGATCCTCATAGATCTTGGCGACCTGACGCTGCACCTCGACCCCGTCGGGGATCTCGCACATGCGGGCGGCCAGGCGCTGCAGGCGCTTCATCTCCACGGCGGTATCGGCATAGCCGGTCCACTCGTGGCCGAGGTAGGGCTTCCAGTCGACGAACAGCGAGGTGTTGGGCTCCTGCACCAGGGCGTTGGCCACATGGTTGCCGGCCAGCAGGTCCTCGCGGTAGGTCTCGATCATCGCCTTGGCCTCCTCTTCGGAGAGCACGCCCTGCTCGACCAGGCGCTTGGCGTAGATCTCGCGGGAAGAGGGATGATCCTTGATCTTGCGGTACATCAGCGGCTGGGTACCGCTCGGCTCGTCGGCCTCGTTGTGGCCGCGACGACGGTAGCAGACCAGGTCGATCACCACGTCCTTCTTGAACTGCTGACGGAAGTCGATCGCCACCTGGGTCGCGTGCAGCACCGCGTCGGGGTCGTCGCCGTTGACGTGGAAGATCGGCGCCTGGACCATCTTGGCGATGTCGGTGCAGTACTCGGTGGAGCGGGTGTCCAGGGGGTTCGAGGTGGTGAAGCCGACCTGGTTGTTGATCACGATATGGATGGTGCCGCCGGTCTTGTAGGCGCGGGTCTGGGACATCTGGAATGTCTCCATGACCACGCCCTGGCCGGCGAAGGCGGCGTCGCCGTGGATGCTGATCGGCAGGACCTTGGTGCCGTCCCTGTCGTCGCGGCGATCCTGGCGGGCGCGCACCGAACCCTCGACCACCGGGGAGACGATCTCCAGGTGGGGGGGGTTGAAGGCCAGCGCCAGGTGCACCTCGCCGCCCGGGCTCATGACGTTGGAGCTGAAGCCCTGGTGGTACTTGACGTCGCCGGAGCCGCGCTCGATGACCTTCTTGCCATCGAACTCGTCGATCAGGTCGCCGGGGTTCTTGCCGAGGATGTTGACCAGGAGGTTGAGGCGGCCGCGGTGGGCCATGCCGATCACGATCTCCTTGATGCCGTAGCCGCCGCCACGCTGGATCAGCTCGTCCATCATCGGAATGAAGGACTCGCCGCCCTCGAGGCCGAAGCGCTTGGTGCCCGGGTACTTGGAGGCCAGGTAGTTCTCAAGCCCCTCGGCGGCGGTCAGCCGCTCCAGCACGTGCTTGCGCACCTCGTTGCTGAACTTCGGCGCGCTGCGCACCGACTCGAAGCGCTGCTGCAGCCAGCGCTTCTCCTCGGTATCGACGATATGCATGATCTCGCAGCCGATGGAGCGGCAGTAGGTCTGCTCCAGCGCCTCGACGATATCGCGCAGCGGCGCCTTATCCAGCCCCAGGAAGAAGGAGCCGGTCTGGAACTCGGTATCGAGATCTTGCTTGGCGAGCTGGTGGAAGGAGAGGTCGAGGTCGGGAACAGGAAGCTGGCTGCGCAGGCCCAGCGGATCGATGTTGGCCTTCTGATGGCCGCGGAAGCGGTAGGCGTTGATCAGCTGGAGGACCTTGACCTGCTTGCGACTCTCCTCGCCGTCAGCGGCGGCGGCCGCCACGCTGGTGCGGCGGGCGCGGCCCAGCTGATAGAACTGGTCGCGAACCGGAGTCAGAGGAACATCGTGGGAGGCGCCGCCTTCGGGGACAGGCAGCTGGTCGAAGTAGTTACGCCACTCATCGGGAACAGCGGCGGGATCATCGAGGTACTGCTCGTAGAGCGCTTCCACGTAGTGAGCATTGCCGCCACTGACGTGAGAGGAGCGCCACATCAACTCCATTATGCCTTGTTGCATCTCTCGGTCACCCTGCACTGATGGGGTGGTATCGGCGCCGCGGCACTCGGGTGCTGCGACATCGGTGATGCCCTGCCGGTAGGGCCTGTGTTGTTCCGGCGTGCCGGCGGCGAACCGTCAGCCTGTTATCCATGCTCGGCTTTCGATGCTCAGGAGCCGGTGCACAAGGCACCGGCTCCTGATGCTGCTGACCCGCCGGCCACTGGCTGCGACACCTGGTCGCAGCCAATGGATGGGGGCCATGATAGCAAGCTCGCGGCCACGATTTAAGTGGCGTTGGCCAGCAGCATGTCGCGGATCTTGCCGATCGCGCGAGTGGGGTTGAGACCCTTGGGGCAGACCGCCACGCAGTTCATGATGCCGCGGCAGCGGAACACGGAGAACGGGTCCTCCAGTTCGGCCAGGCGATCACGGGTTGCGGTGTCGCGGGAGTCGGCCAGGAAGCGGTAGGACTGCAGCAGGCCGGCCGGACCGACGAACTTGTCCGGGTTCCACCAGAACGACGGGCAGGAGGTGGAGCAGCAGGCACACAGGATGCACTCGTAGAGGCCGTCCAGCTTGTCGCGATCCTCCGGCGACTGCAGGCGCTCGATGGCCGGCGCCGGCGTGTCGTTCTGCAGGTACGGCTGGATGCGCTCGTACTGCTTGTAGAACAGCCCCATGTCGACCACCAGGTCACGAATGACCGGCAGGCCGGGCAGCGGGCGCAGCGTCAGCTTGCCGTCCTTCACCACCTCGGAGAGCGGCGTGATACAGGCCAGGCCGTTCTTGCCGTTCATGTTCATGCCGTCGGAGCCGCACACGCCTTCGCGGCAGCTGCGGCGGTAGGCCATGCCGTTGTCCTGCTCCTTCACCATGTGCAGAACGTCCAGCACCATGACATCGCGGCCCTGGGTGTCGACCTGGAACTCCTGCATGTAAGGCGCGGAGTCGGTTTCCGGGTTGTAGCGGTAGATGGATACCTGAAGCATCGTGACTCACCCTCGCAGTGGCTGAATTAGTAGGTGCGGACCTTCGGCTCGAAGGTGTCGACGGTCTTCGGTGCGAAGTTGACGTCGCGCTTGCCGAGCTTCTTGTCGGCCGGGAAGTAGAGCGAGTGCTTCAGCCAGTTGACGTCGTCACGGTCCGGGTAGTCGTAGCGGCTGTGGGCACCGCGGCTCTCCTTGCGCTCCAGGGCCGAGATGGCGGTGGCTTCGGCCACTTCCATCAGGTTGTCCAGCTCCAGCGCCTCGACGCGGGCGGTGTTGAAGGCGTTGGACTTGTCCGGCAGGTGAGCGTTGGCGATGCGCTCGCGCAGCTCGGCCAGCTTCTTGACGCCCTCGACCATGTTCTTCTCTTCGCGGAACACGCCGAAGGAGTTCTGCATGATGCTCTGCAGCTCGCGCTTGAGCTCCGGCACCGTCTCGCCACCGGTGGACTCGTTCCAGCGGTTCATGCGCTTCATGGCCGACTCGATATCGGACTCGGAAGCGTCGAGGTACTCGATGCCCTCGTTGAGCGCGCCCTCGATGTACATGCCGGCCGCACGGCCGAAGACCACCAGGTCGAGCAGGGAGTTGCCGCCCAGGCGATTGGCGCCGTGCACCGACACGCAGGCCGCTTCGCCACAGGCGAACAGGCCGTTGATGATCTTGTCGTTGCCGTCGGCGTCCTGCATGATCGCCTGGCCATGGATGTTGGTCGGCACGCCGCCCATCATGTAGTGGCAGGTCGGCACCACCGGGATCGGCTCCTTGGCCGGGTCCACGTGGGCGAAGGTCTTGGAAAGCTCGACGATGCCGGGCAGACGCTTGCCGAGAACCTCTTCACCCAGGTGGTCGAGCTTCAGGAAGACGTGGTCGCCGTTCTCGCCGCAGCCGCGGCCCTCGAGGATCTCCATGACCATGGAGCGTGCCACTACGTCACGGCCGGCGAGGTCCTTGGCGTTGGGCGCATAGCGCTCCATGAAACGCTCGCCGTCCTTGTTGACCAGATAGCCACCCTCGCCGCGGCAACCTTCGGTCACCAGGGTGCCGGCGCCGTAGATGCCGGTCGGGTGGAACTGCCACATCTCCATGTCCTGCATCGGGAAGCCGGCGCGCAGCGCCATGCCGATGCCGTCACCGGTGTTGATCAGGGCATTGGTGGTGGAGGCGTAGATACGGCCAGCACCGCCGGTGGCCAGCACGGTCGCCTTGGACTTGACGTGCACCACTTCACCGGTCTCGATGTCCATGGCGATACAGCCCACCACGTCATCGTTGGCGTTCTTGACCAGATCAACCGCATACCACTCGTTGAGGAAGGTGGTGTTGTTCTTCAGGTTGTTCTGATACAGGGTATGCAGCAGGGCGTGGCCGGTACGGTCAGCGGCCGCACAGGTACGCGCCGCCTGGCCGCCGGCACCGAACTCCTTGGACTGACCGCCGAAGGGACGCTGATAGATGCGGCCGTTGTCGAAGCGGGAGAACGGCAGACCCATGTGCTCGAGCTCGAAGACCGCCTTGGGGCCCTCGGAGCACATGTACTCGGCCGCGTCCTGGTCGGCGATATAGTCGCCGCCCTTGACGGTATCGTACATGTGCCAGCGCCAGTCATCGTTGGGGTCGGCGGAGGCGATGGCGCAGGTGATGCCGCCCTGAGCGGAGACGGTGTGGGAGCGGGTCGGGAAGACCTTGGACAGCACGGCGGTCTTCTTGCCGGACTTGGCCAGCTCCAGGGCGGCCCGCAGGCCGGCACCGCCACCGCCAATGATGATGGCGTCGAAAGACAGGCTACGCATGTTGGACATGAATCAGGCTCCCCACAGAATCTGAATGCCCCAGACCAGGAACACGAAGATGGCCAGGATGATGGCGGTCTGGGCGCCGACGCGAAGTCCGGTCGGCTTGAGATAGTCGGTGGTCACGGTCCACAGCCCGACCCAGGCGTGGGCCGCCAGCGACACGAAGGCCAGCAGCGAGAAGATGCGCATCCAGGTCTGGGCGAACAGACCACTCCAGGTGGCGTAGTCGAGACCCGGATTGAGCAGCAGGTAGAGAACGATAAAAACGGTGTAGAGGGCCAGGATGACCGCCGATACGCGCTGGACCAGCCAGTCGGAGAGGCCGCTGCGACCGAAATTGGTGATATTGGTTACCATACCCAGACTCCCGCCAGAATGATCAGGACCGCACTCACCACCACGGTGATCTGCGCCTTCTTGATGCCACCCTCGAGGGTCACGCCGATATCGGCGTCCATCACCAGGTGCTTGATGCCGGCGACGAAGTGGTACGCCAGCGCCGAGAGCAGGCCCCAGGCGATCAGCTTGGCCAGGAAGTTGTTGGCCAGGGCGTTGCTCACGGCGTCGAAGCCGGCCGGGGAGGAGAGCGATTTGCTCAGGGCCCAGAAGGCGAAGATCAGGCCGACGAAGAGGATCACGCCGGTGATGCGGTGGGCGATGGAGGTCAGGGCGGGCAATGGAAACTGTATCGTGGACAGATCCAGGTTTACGGGTCGTTTGCTATTCACGGCTCTCTACACACTCTCTATGGCCCACTCTACGACAGGACGGGCAAGGCCCGAGCGGGCGGTGGTTTCGGGAAGGCGCGGTACCTGTCTCCAGAGGAAGACGAGACCGCTTCTCCTGCCAGTCGCGCGGGGTGGATTATAGGGACATGGCCCCTTCATGACAAACGCAGCGGCGGCCTACTAGACCATGGTGCAAAGGTTGTCGACACCCCTGCTGCGGCCTGTCGTTCCTCGGTGGCGCCCCCGCCCGCACGAGCGTGATGCATGGCACCAATTATTCAACAACACTTATACCAGACACACAAGCATGCATAAGGTGCTAGTCGCTATGGGCTAATTGACAATCGCTGGAACGCTTCTATAGTGGGCGAACCTTTTCGCCGGCATTCGCTGCGAACTCGCTAGTGAAATAACGACTTATCGCCCTATCACGAACTCGAGAGGAGGCCTTTCATGGCTGACAGGAAAGCGACGCTGACGGTAGACGGTCTGGACAAGACGATCGAACTGCCTGTCTATTCGGGCACCCTGGGCCCCGACGTGATCGACGTCCGCGGGCTGGGCGCCGAAGGCCTGTTCACCTACGACCCCGGCTTCATGGCCACCTCTTCCTGCCAGTCGGCCATCACCTATATCGACGGCGGCAAGGGCACCCTGCTGCACCGCGGCTTCCCCATCGACCAGCTCGCCAAGGACTCCAACTTCGTCGAGCTGTGCTATCTGCTCCTGTTCGGCGAGCTGCCCAACGCCGAGCAGTATGCGGAGTTCGAGTCGCGGGTCCGCAACCACACCATGGTCCATGACCAGATCAACAACTTCTTCAAGGGCTTCCGTCGTGACGCCCACCCGATGTCGATCATGTGCGGCGTGGTCGGCGGCCTGGCCGCCTTCTATCACGACCATATGGACATCAACGTGGAAGAGGACCGCATCATCAGCGCGATCCGCCTGATCGCCAAGATGCCGACCATCGCCGCGATGTCCTACAAGTACAACGTGGGCCAGCCGTTCAACTATCCGCGCAACGACCTGAGCTATGCAGAGAACTTCCTCTACATGATGTTCAGCACGCCCTGCGACGAGTACAAGATCAATCCGGTCTACGCCAAGGCGATGGACCGCATCTTCATGCTGCACGCCGACCACGAGCAGAACGCCTCCACCTCCACGGTGCGCCTGGCAGGCTCCACCGGCGCCAACCCCTTTGCCTGCATCAGCGCCGGCATCGCCGCGCTCTGGGGCCCGGCCCACGGCGGCGCCAACGAGGCGGTGCTGAAGATGCTCGACGAGATCGGCGACGACTCCGAGGAGAACATCCAGCGCTTTATCGACAAGGCCAAGGACAAGGATGACCCCTTCAAGCTGATGGGCTTCGGCCACCGGGTCTATCGCAACTTCGACCCCCGCGCCAAGGTCATGAAGGAGACCTGCGACGAGGTGCTGGCCGAGCTCGGCATCGACGACCCGCAGCTGAAGATCGCCAAGCGCCTGGAGGAGATCGCCCTGGAGGACGAGTACTTCGTCGAGCGCAAGCTCTATCCGAACGTGGACTTCTACTCCGGCATCATCCTCAAGGCCATGGGCATCCCGACCAACATGTTCACCGTGATCTTCGCGGTGTCCCGCACCATCGGCTGGATCTCCCACTGGCACGAGATGCTCAGCGACAGCTACAAGATCGGCCGCCCGCGCCAGCTCTATACCGGGCACACCCAGCGCGACTATCCTGCCAAGTAAGTCGGCAGGTCGCGGCCTTGCCGCCAGCGTCACCAGAAAGCCGCCCCCGGGCGGCTTTCTGCGTTTCTCCCACCCGCAGATGCCCTGCCCCACCCGCAGGGAACAAGGAAACCTCCATGAGCCAACCGATCTCCACCGTCGCCTTCATCGGCCTGGGCGTGATGGGCTACCCCATGGCCGGCCACCTGGCCCGTGCCGGCCTCGACGTCCGCGTCTACAACCGCACCGGGGCCCGCGCCGAGGCCTGGGCCGCCGAACACGGCGGCAGCCACCACCCCACCCCGCAGGAGGCGGCAAGCGGTGCCGACCTGGTGCTGGTCTGCGTGGGCAACGACGATGACGTGCGCCAGGTCACCACCGGCGAGCAGGGCGCCCTCTCCGGCATGGCCGAGGGCAGCCTGCTGGTGGATCACACCACCGCCTCCGCGGAGCTTGCCCTGGAGCTGGATGCCGCCTGCCGAGAGCGCGGCATCGGCTTCGTCGACGCCCCGGTCTCCGGCGGCCAGCAGGGGGCCGAGAATGGCGCCCTGACCATCATGTGCGGCGGCAGCGAGGCCGACTTCGCCCGGGCCGAGCCGGTGCTCGCCCACTACGGTCGCGCCGTCACCCTGATGGGCCCCGCCGGCAGCGGCCAGCTGACCAAGATGGTCAACCAGATCTGCATCGCCGGCCTGGTTCAGGGGCTGGCCGAGGGGCTCCACTTCGCCGAGCAGGCCGGCCTCGACCAGCAGCGGGTGGTGGATGTCATCTCCAAGGGGGCGGCCGGCTCCTGGCAGATGGAGAACCGCCACGGCACCATGATCCGCGACGAGTACGAGCATGGCTTCGCCGTGGACTGGATGCGCAAGGATCTCGGCATCTGCCTCGAGCAGGCTCGCCACCTCCAGGCGCGCCTCCCGGTCACCGCCCTGGTCGATCAGTTCTACGCCGACGTCCAGGTGATGGGCGGCGGCCGCTGGGACACCTCCTCCCTGCTGCGTCGCCTGCGCGCCCTCCAGCAGCGCTGACCCCTGCCGGCGGCGACCTCGCGGCGTCGCCGCCGGCCATTTATCCACCACCCCAACGTTTTCCACACATTCTGTGGATAACCCTGTTCAAAACCGCTCGAAAAGGTCTTCTGACCGCCACGGGAAGCGGCTTGAGCTTAGATTGATCAATTTTTGACCTCGCCTAAAGCATTGTTTTATATGAGATTTATAAAAAGGCTCGGCGACACGGGCAGTTGCCCGCCCACCCTGCACAGGAGGGAAGTCGGAACCGTGCCTGGTGGACAAGTCAAGCGGAAATCGCCCTGAAAACGACGCGACAGGGAAGAAACGCGAGGCATTCCGATAGCGGAAGGAGACAGACGAAGAGAAAGAAAAAGGGCACCCGGTGAGGTGCCCTTTTCAGGAAGATGGCGTCCCATAGGGGGTTCGAACCCCTGTTCCCGCCGTGAAAGGGCGGTGTCCTAGGCCACTAGACGAATGGGACGCAGATGTCATTCAGGAAATTGGTGGAGCCTAGCGGGATCGAACCGCTGACCTCAACACTGCCAGTGTTGCGCTCTCCCAGCTGAGCTAAGGCCCCGTTGCCCTGAAGACGAGACGTATAGTACTGATTCGCCCCGCCTTCGTCAACACTTTTTCAGAGATCCCGGTACTCCTTCTCGAAGCGCTTGGCCTGCTTCTTGGAGACGCCGCCCAGCACCTCGATGGCGTGGCGAAGGCGCGCGCGGGTCATATCGGAGCCGAGGATCGCCATGGCATCCATCACCGAGGTGCTGGCGGCAGAGCCGGTCACGGCGATGAAGACCGGGGCCAGGAACTCCTTCATCTTGAGGTCGAAGTGGGCCGAAAGCGCCTTCACCTCGGCCAGCAGCGTCTCCTTCTGCCAGGCGGGCAGCGTTTCCAGGCGCCATACCAGGAACTGCAGCAGCCTGAGCAGGTCCTCGCGCCCTAGCTTGACGCCGTCGAAGCTCTCTTCATTGATGCGCGGCAGGCCGGAGAAGAAGTGGCCGGCCAGGGGGGCCACCTCGGAGAGGGTCTCCACCCGCGGGCGCACCTGGGGCAGAATCTCCTTCACGTAGGACTCGTTGAAGGCCCACTCCATCAGCACCCTGAGGAAGGCGCCGTCGTCGAGATCCTCGCGAATATAGAGGCCGTTGAGCCAGGTCAGCTTCTCCAGGTCGAAGACCGGACCGCCCAGGGAGACCCGCTGGATATCGAAGTGGGCCATCATCTCGTCGAGGCTGAACTTCTCGCGCTCGTCGGGCATCGACCAGCCCATGCGACCCAGATAGTTGATCACCGCCTGGGGCAGGTAGCCCATGCGGCGATAGTAGTTGATGGAGGTCGGGTTCTTGCGCTTGGAGAGCTTCGACTTGTCGGGGTTGCGCAGCAGCGGCATATGACAGAGCTCGGGCATCTCCCAGCCGAAGTACTCGTAGAGCAGTTGATGCTTGGGTGCGGAGTTGATCCACTCCTCACCGCGCAGCACATGGGTAATGCCCATCAGGTGGTCATCCACCACGTTGGCCAGGTGGTAGGTGGGCATGCCGTCGGACTTGAGCAGTACCTGAGCATCCACCTGGGCCCAGTCCACCTCGATGGTGCCGCGCAGCATGTCACGGATCACACAGGTGCCGCTGGCCGGCACCTGCATGCGCACCACGTAGGGCCATCCCTCCTGCTCGCGGCGGGCCTGCTCCTCTTCGGGCAGCGCCAGGTCGGCAGGCTTGAGGGCCAGGTGCATGCCGGCGGCCTTGCGCGCCTCGCGGAGCTCGTCGAGCTCCTCGCTGGTGCGGTAGCACTTGAAGGCGTGACCGGACGCGATCAGCTGGCGGGCGTACTCGCCGTAGATGTCGCCGCGCTCGCTCTGCCGGTAGGGGCCATGAGGGCCGCCCACGTCGGGACCCTCGTCCCACTCCAGCCCCAGCCAGCGCAGGGAGTCGAGGATCATCTGCTCCGACTCCTGGGTGGAGCGCACCCGGTCGGTATCCTCGATGCGCAGGATGAACTGGCCGCCGTGCTGTCGCGCAAAGCAGAGATTGAACAGGGCGATGTAGGCGGTGCCGACGTGGGGATCGCCGGTGGGTGACGGCGCGATACGCGTGCGTACGGTCATGGCGTTACGGTGTCCCGGATCCGTTGGTGGATGAGCTAGCGGATGAATGACGGCATTATACGCACCTGCCGACGGCTCGGCAGCCATGGCGGGGAATCATCCCGCCTGATTGGGGTCAACGTCTGGTCCAATAGACCATGGAGGGGACATGCTTTCTCAGCTACCCGAGGGGTTTACCGCCGTCGTGACCGGCGCCGGCGGCGGCATCGGGGCCGCCGTGGTCCAGGCCCTGCTGGCCAGCTCGCGTCCGGGGCGGGTGATCGCCGTCAGCCGCCGACCCCAGGCCCTGGAGGATCCTCGCGCCGCCTCCCTCACTGCCGACCTCACTCAGGAAGACGGCCGCGACCGCCTGGTCGCTGCGCTGGAGGGAGCACCGCTGCACCTGCTCTTCAACACCATCGGTACGCTGCACGACGCGGAGCTGGGCATCCACCCGGAGAAGAAGCTGGACGACCTCGACGCGGCGGCCCTGACGCACCTCTTTCAGGTCAACGCCGTCACCCCTGCCCTGCTGCTCCAGGCCCTGCAGCCCGGCCTCAAGGGCAGGCACCCGGCGCTGGTGGCCAGCCTGTCGGCCCGGGTCGGTTCCATCGAGGACAATCGGCTGGGCGGCTGGTACGCCTACCGCGCCAGCAAGGCGGCCCACAACATGCTGATGAAGACCGCCGCCGTGGAGCTCAGGCGGCTCAATGCGAACCTGACGGTGACCTGCCTGCACCCCGGCACCACCGACACCGGGCTCTCCCGTCCCTTCCAGGCCAGGGTGCCCCGGGGCAAGCTCTTCTCGCCGGGTTTCGTGGCCGAGCGGCTGCTCAGCGTGCTGGACCAGCGCCCGCCCGGCGACGGCGCCGACTTCCTCGACTGGGCGGGAGAGCCGATTCCCTGGTAGCCCCACCATCGGCGAAAAAGCAGCGTTGATGCTCGATCTTGCACAAACCCGCAGGATCCTTGATCATCACCGCCGGCTTCCCTAACCCTCACGTAATTGACCCCATGCAGCGACAGGACGGAGAGATGGATTCACTAGGCCCGCGTATCAAGGAACTCCGCCTGGAGGCCAGCCTCAACAAGGCTGCTCTAGCCAGGAAGGTCGGCGTATCCGACGTGACCATCTCCTACTGGGAGTCCGGCGCCATCCGCCAGATCGGCCACGAGCGGCTGGTGGCACTGGCCCAGGCCCTGGGCTGCCCGCTGTCGCGGCTCCTGGAGGGTGACAGCGGCAGCCGCGCCGCGCCCCTCTACCTGGGCACTCACCCCCCCGCCCCCTGGCAGGACCCCGCCGCCGGCCCCATCGAGCTCCCCTTCGAGCTGGTGCCCTCGCAGCAGTGGGAGGGAGAGTGCTACCTGCTGACCCCCACCCCCGGTGAGCCCTTCGACTTCCTGGCCGAAGGGGACCTGATCGCCGTGGCGCCCACCGAGACCTTCCGGCAGCCCGGCCTCTACCTGGTGGAGCGCAAGGGGCGCCACTGCATCCGTCGGGTCAGCCAGGGGGAGGACGGCAGGCTGCAGTTCAGCACCCAGGAGGGCGCCGAGGTGGCGGGCGACACCCCCGACACCCGGCTCCTTGGCAAGCTGGTGGGGCGCTGGCTGCCAGCGCCCTTCTGAGCCTCCTACTCGACGCCCAGCACCTCGACGCGATCATCGGTGCGGCGAGGCTCGCTGCCGACCAGGAAGCGCCGCGAGGTGCTGGCGACCTGTCCCAGACCATGGCGTGAAGTGCCCACCAGCGGCCCACTGAGGTGCTCGCCCTGCTCCCCGATGCGGCGCCGGACCTCCAGCGGCTGGACGCTGGCCTCCGGCAGATTGACGGTGATGGTGTAGCCGCCATCCGGCATGCCGCTGCCCGGGCCGAGGGGACCTGCCTCGAAGCGGCCGTTGGCCAGGACCGTGCGCTGCTGCCAGCGAACGCCGCTCAGCTCACGCTCGACCACGATCTGCAGCCTGGCCCCCTCGGGCAGGTTACTCTCTCCCGCCACCATCAGGCGTCGGTCACCGGTCAGGGTGGCAGCAAAGTCGATCGCCACCGGTTCGGCGAAGGGCTCGACCGCAGGCTCCTCCTGCGCCGGCTCCGGAGCCGCTGCCTGTTCGACACTCTCGGCCTCTTCCAGCCCGGCCGTGGGCTCGGCACCGGTGTCGTCCCCGCTGCATCCGGCCAGCAGCACCAGCACCGCCGCCAGGCCGCACCATCGATAGCACGCCTTCATGCATGACCTCCCAAGCGATAAGTCCTGCCCCAGGCTACCACCGGGCCGGGTCACGCGTCCCGGCAAAGTCATCTCGGGTCGGCGCACTCGCGGCAGAGAGTGGTGAACGGCACCGCCGCCAGCCGCTCGGGGCCAATCGGCTCCTCGCAGACCTGGCAGATATCGCCCTCGCCGGCCTCGATCCTCCCCAGGGCCTGCATGACCTGACGGAGCTCCTCCTCGGCCTCGCGCTCCAGGGCATCGACCACCTCATCGTTCTGGAGCTCGATGGCCTGCTCCTCCATGTTCTTGTCCAGCGGGCCTGCGCGCTGCTCCTTGTGCCCCCGATAGCGTTCGATTCGCTCGACCAGCTCGTCCCTGAGGGTCTCGAGTCGCTGCTTGCGCTCCATCATGGTGCTGCCTCCCGTCTCCAGGCGTACCGGTGTGGCATCGCCCTGCCCTTCTTCATAGCACATGCCGGCCGTACCACGACCCGGCAGCGAGGCTTTTCCGCTTGAATCCCCCTTGATGCCGGTCCAGGCGGATCGAAGAGACGCTCGGGGCTGGCCGTCAGGTCATGTCGAGAGCCGCATAGCCCTCCTCGGTCAGCGTCAGGGTTTCCCCTTCTGCCCGGCCGGCATGGGGCGTCACCGTGATCAGTCCCATCTCCTCCAGGGCCGCGATGTCGTCGTGAAGCGCCGGCAGCAGGGTGTCCTCATCGGAATGGCCAAAGGGAGAGGAGAGCACCCCACCGTGCTGCAGCACGCGAGCCAGCAGTTCCAGCTGATGGTCGGTCAGGTCATATGACATGGCGATCTCCCTGTAGCGAACATTGCATGAGGATTGCTGAGGGGACTTGCCGCGATGCCGGCAGGAGTCGCGTGGAAACCCTCACCATCACCCACAAGGTACATGACCTCCTCCGCCCTTGCTGCCAAGTGCGGCAACCCGCGATCTGGACTGGTAGAATGATCGCCTCTACGAACAACCCCGTGATGCCTGATGCCCCAGCTCGACCGCACCTTCTCCGTCGCGCCGATGATGGATTGGAGTTCACGACAGCAATGACGGGCATTCCAGCGACTCAGTAGCAAATTCGCAGCAACATGAAGCCGAAATTGCCGCCGACGGCATGGCGTATCAGAGCATAACCGAGCCCGATCCCTGGTTCTTAGGTGGCGCTGCCCCGCCTTGACTATAGGGCACCGCCTATATAGGATTTACCCTATAGCCGAAGGATGACCCTATGTGGCAAATCGAGCAGACCAGCACCTTTGAAGAGTGGTACTTCTCGCTCGACGATACCGACCGGGAGAACGTGCTGGCCGCGCTCTTGATGCTGAGGGAGCGAGGACCGATG
>WPCI01142827.1_pt1 | contig 23364 bp, 19 predicted proteins | sample 5399871 | NCBI WGS metagenome assembly WPCI01 (sample SAMN12869469, study PRJNA574797) | sludge metagenome | isolation source: wastewater treatment of pH7 | place: China:Beijing | collected 2019-05-20 | reverse complement strand
GATATTCTATCGGAGCTCGATGGTTGAGTCGTTTTTGGAAACGTTTATAGTTATAAAAGTAAATATATTCTTCAATTGCTTGTATTAAATCCGCTTCTGTTTTAAAATGATTCAAATACAACATCTCCGATTTAAAATGGGAGAAAAATGACTCGATACAGGCATTATCATGGCAGTTTCCTTTGCGAGAGTGGCTGCCAATGATACCTAAATCTAAAAGTCGTTTGTTGTAGGCATGAGATGTGTACTGGAACCCCTGATCTGAATGGAGAATGGTTCCATGCACATCTCTTTTTTGTGCCAACATTTCAATTGTATCTAATACAAGTTCATTATCATTACGCTTGGAAATTTTCCAAGAAACAACTTCGTTATTATAAATATCTTGTACAACAGAAAGATAGCGGAAGCCCTCTTGAAATCGTAGGTAGGTAATGTCTGTAACAAGCGCTTCATTTTGTTGGCGATCTTTGAATTCACGGTTTAAAACATTTGGAAAAGTATTAGAATAATTCCCTTTAAAGAAGCGACGCTTCTTTCGAATAATAGACTGAATGTTAAGCTCACTCATTAATCGATATACCTTTTTGTGATTTATAAAATATCCCTCTTCTTCTAAAGCGATTTTCATACGTGGATATCCATATTCTTTGTGCTTTACGTGAATAGATTGAATTACCTTTTTTAATCGTTTATCGGATTCTAGTCGCATGTTGTTCATACTTTTTGTATGAACCCACTTATAGTAACTTGAGCGATGTACACCCGCAAATTTAGTAAGCCATATAACAGGATATTTTCTCTTTAGTAATTCAATGATATGATATCGTTCTTTATATTTTAGTACGCCCCCATTTACAGATTTGGATACTGCTTTTTTAAATATTCAACCTGAGCCTTATAGTAATCACGCTCTTCTTCAACAGTTTTAAAATGGATTCGTTTGCCTTTTAAAGGGTTCGGTATACCTTTCGTTTTATTATTTTCCCCGCGAGTATCTGTAATTTCACCACGTTCTTTATATTTTTTCACCCAATTTTTAAGTTGTGTAGAGCTTCTAATCTGATATTTTTTCGCTATCATATCGTAGCTTCCCTCACCGTTTAAATAACTTTGAACAGCTGATAACTTTATCTCATTTGAGTATGTATTAAATGTTGTACCTTTTTTGGCCATGAAAAATCCCCTCCAAGTAATAGTGTAATATCCATGTGTATACATGGTCTTTTTCACACTGTCTACCTAAAGGGGATAATATCAATTCAAAGGCTTTTTTTATAATCCCGACTGTCATCGAACTAGGGACCTCCACCCTGTCAAGATAAGAAACGTATATTTTACGTTGCGGGAATATCGAGCAGAAAGGAAGCTGTATTAAGGGTTTATAGGATAATTTGTATTTTCTTATGCAAATTCTGTAACGTAGAAAAATGAAATTTCTTGACCAGAATCTTGACCGTTTTTTATTTTGTAGAAAAATATATTGGAGGAGAGAAATGTAGATAAAAAAAGGGAGGTTTTATTAAGAAAATAAACTTTTTTGTAATTTAGTTTTGGAATGGTTTTAATAACAGTTATAAATGTAGTAAACCCCTTATAACGTTGTTATAAGGGGTTTACTTAGTTGTAGTTCAGTACATCTTTTATAAGTGCAATTAAAATTCGAATATTTTGTGGATCTATGTAGGGTGATTTAAATCCATGAACTACTAAGTTTCTTATTTTAAATTGATTTTGGAGAAAATCATATTCCTGTTTTGAAACTAGACCGAATGTATATAAGTTTTTAATAGATTGTGATATATTGGTATACTCTGACTTTACATTTTCCTGTTTTAGTTTGTTTCTAACGACTGTTTCAAATGCAGACCAAGCTATAATAAAAGATGCGTTTAGAAAATCGTATTCCAATAATTTTTCTGCCTCACTGAGCATGTTTATTACAGCATTAAGGGATAATTCTTCTTGGTTTTCATTCTCAAGATTTTTTGAATTGGTAACAACAAGTTCAAATCTCCATCCATCTTGTTGGTTAATTAGATTTGCCATGCTCTCTAGTTCTTTAGAGTGAATTAGTGTAGTTTTGGACTTCACTTCAATTATTACTTTATCATCATTACTAATAGCAATTATGTCAGGAGAAAAGTTTTTAAGAAAATCAGGAATATCATGTGATACAGGATCAATAAAAACTGTATATCCTTTTTGAATATATTGGTTCGCTACTTCTTTTATTTTCTTTTCTATCAATTTACGGTTATTTTGAGTCATGGTCGTACCTCCTCAAGATCTGTTATTTCTACGACACTGACGAATAAAAATTCATTGCCTTCTACAAATCCTTTAACTAGGACAGGAGAAGCACCTCGTATTTTAAATGAACCATTTATATCGCGTTTTCCACAAGAGGTATCAATAATTTGATCATCGTCATTATACACTAAACCAACAAGGGCATCTTGTATGGGTTTAATGATGTTATCAACATCTGGGCTAGTATTTTCATAATAATATGTAATACTAAGTTTTAACTGTTTGTCTGAAGGAGAGTCTTCTGTAGGCCAATACAATTCTGCAGCAGATCTTACTCTTGCCTTCCATTCTTGGAGTCGATTGCGATTTTTAGTTTGGAGAGATACGGGAGGACCTTCCACTATAAATTCGAATGGAATCATTATTAAGTATCCTTTCTGAACATCTGTTTTTTGTACTAAATATATTATAATACATTTAAGTTACTGTGGAGAATGGTATTGAGAAAAGTGTATCAATTTATATACAGGTTGATTTCATGATTATATAAATGTGGATTAATTTAGACTGTGTAAAGTAAAACAAACAGTAGTAAAAAAATATAGGGATAAATAGAATGGCTAAAATTAATTGTGAAAAACGATTAAGGGCTTTAAATTTTACAGTAATAGATTTTAGGAAACTAGATCTAGAAAAAGGCATGAGTTCTGTATAATAAATACAAAACTCATGCAATATAAACCACTTAAAATAGTTGTTTTGGGTATGCGGTGAAGAAAAAATAACTATGTTTATGGAAAATAAGGTTAACTTTTTTGTTGTAATTTTTATTTATTTCACTTTAGAGTTGAGAGTAGTAATTTAAATTTCCCAATCAAGTATTTCGGATAACTCGGTATACTCTTCGGAAAATTTTTCTTTATCAATGGTATTTTTTAATTCATCTTCTAAAAAATCAATTATATTATTGTCTTCAATAATAAAGAGTTGTATATAATTATTTTTAAGGAATGTTGCTAAATGCCTTGGGAATCCTAAATTTTGTAATTCGATTATAAGATTTTCTGTGGTTCCATATTCCAAGTATTCTGACCAATCGTTACTTTGCGGGAGGTCTTTCTCTTCACTTATATTATTAACTAGTAGGGTGTAATTAGAAACATAATTTTTCACTTTAAATCGCAATACATTTTCTATATCAGATACTACATTATTAACCACCTTATTAATATGAATACGATTTTTCACATTAAATGGTTCGGGTTGGTTGTTACTTAGAAAGATATCTTTTTTATGTGTGATATAATCTTTTATTACCTCTTTGATAATTAAATTTAAAGGTTTGGAATTTATCCAAGAGTTCATTAGCACAGCATAATAGGTTAGAATATTTTTATTTTTGGCTAAAGGTTTATTTCCTCCAGATTCCTCTTCTTCCCAATTGTAATAATCATAAAGGGTATTTAAGAGCTCTAAGCAATTTGTATAATTCACTTCAGTTGGTATTTCGGATAAAAACTTTTCTTTAGTTAAAATATTGTTTTGATATTTTAGTTTGATAGTCATGCTTTGTTCTAGAATATTGTTTGGAACCCTGTTTTTCGAGTCAAGCTTATTAAGAATTGATGCCCCCTCAGAATTTTTATTAATAAACATACTTCTTAAAATTGAATCTGTTTTAGATAAACCATGATAAGCTAAGATATTACCATAGGAATCAAGCATTTTCTTTTCATTATTAGGTATACTTTTTCGAGTGAATGGTTTTTCTTCAATCGAATTCCCTATATTTGTATAAAAATTCTTTTTATTTGTAATTAAAATAGAGCTAACTTCTTTTATTTTTTTTTCTTTTACTATTTTTAAATCTTTTTTAGGTTTATCCCATCTATTTTTCTTATCTACTATTCTTAGGCAAATAATATTTCCACTTAGGTCTTTAGTTAATCTTCCGGCGCGTCCCGCTAAGTTCCAAAAATCTACATCAGAGAACTTTTTAAGTCCGATGGCGTTGCTTAAAATAAATATGTTTTTTGCGGGTAAATTAACTCCTTCAAGTAAAGTAGAGGTGCAAAAAATATGAGTAATTATTTTATAACGAAATAATAATTCGATTTTTTCTCTAATTCTTTGGGGTAATCCTCCAAAGTGAAACGCAATTCCTTTTTTTAGACAATCTATCAAATAATATTCTTCATGCATAGTTGTTTCAACTAGCTCAATTAAGGAAGTTAAATTAGGATGTTTGTTTTCATTAAGGTTTTTTGCAAACTGCAAAGCATAATTTATTGTATCATCAACAGTGTTACAATAAATTATGTTCTGAACATTTTTCCCTAATATAGTAATAGCGTTTCTTAAATTTTTGTGTTCGTTTGTGGAAAAGTTATCATAAGGAAGTTTAATTTCTTTTCCGTTTTCAGTAAACATAAGTGCCTTTTTTTCAATACAATCAATAAAAAATCTATTTTGGGCCACGGAGGTTTCAGTGACACTTAGTGTTTCTTCTGTACTGTTCCCAAATAATTGTAAAAAAATCCCACTATTAGTAATGTTAGGAGAGGAAAAATAAAGGTTTACACTTTTCCTTTTTGCTAACATCAAAGCATGATAAAAAAGTGGAGCGCGAGAATCATCTTGAGCTATTAATTTTTGGGCCTCATCGACAAAAATATAGTTGATTGCAGGATTATCATTTGATAAATACGAGATTAACCTTTCTGGGGTAAATACAAAAATATATTTATTCCCTTTATTTTTATAAAGCAAGGGTACTGTTGGGTGTGATAGTATTTTGTATTTGGGTTCGGAAATCTCTTTTTTTAATTTGTTTGTAACTTGGTTGATTAATGCCCTTGTTGGCACAAGAATAACAATATTATCAGAGGCATTTTTTTCTTTGATTAGGTATTTAATAAATGATTCAATAATGAATGATTTTCCAAAAGACGTTGGACCTGAAAAGCTAAAGTGGTTACTGTCTTTTAATTTCTCATAAACTTTGTATTGAGCATCAGTAAAAATGGTTTTTGAATCAGGAGCGATTTGATAAGTTTCTTTAATGATTGATTCTAATTTCACTTCATCTAGAGTAAGTTCCTCATTATTAATGGCTAGTTTAAGAGAAGGGAAGTTACCTAGCTTTACGAGTACAGTTGCAGCTTGCATTTTAAAAAAATTATCTTCATGATAAAAATTGTATAATAAACTAATGATTTTATATGCTAGATTTCGAGCTTGTATTATATCGGACCTACAAAGTATATCTGAGAACCTTAACAAATCATTATATTCCTTACTAGTTAAGGGGCTATTTATATGACTACCTGCAAAGTGGTAACCATATTGTTTTTCTAATTTATATATTAAAGTTTCTAAATATTCATCACTAAGTGCTTTGTGGGCTAGTTCTTTAAGAAAACTCATGTCGTTAGTCCTTTCATTATGTCCTCTCTGGTTTTGTCAAGTTCAGTAAATGGCAAAGCGTATATATAAAAAGTATATCCAAATAGCTCATATTTCTCGATTAAATCTTGGATATGTTTCAATTCTTTTGATAATTGGGCTTTAACATCGGTTTCAATTGCTTTTTTATACGCTGAATTGCTTGCTTTTTTTTGTGCATCTGTGGGAGTTATTTGGAATCCAACAAAAATACCAAAGGCATCGTCTACATCAAAAGTCTCATCAGTAGTGGGATAGATTAGTTTTGTTAGGAATTCTTTTTCGGTGTTATCCCAGCTTTCACGATCTAAATTGTCACTAATTAATCTTTTTTCAAAATTGATGCCACTTTTTGCATTTCCTTTATCGTTAACCTCATTTATAAATTGGTCTATTGATTTGAATGCGTCATATATTGCATTGCTTAATTTTTTGATAGTTTTTGATTCTCCAAACACTAATTGGTAATTTCCATCAGGTAATTTTAAGAAATGCACACCGTCTGAACCATTGACGTACATACTAGTTGAAGTCTTCATTTCCAATTTTGAAAATATTTTTGGAGCGTTCAAATGTCCTTCTAAAAAGCAATACAATAAAAATTCTCCTAATTCACCAGTGTTTTTTTTATACTCAACAAATTTTTCTCTAGCTACTTTGGATAGAGTCATAGGTTTATTGGCATAAGAACTTTTCACTCTTCTTGAAATGGCAAAGTCTGCTACTGGTTCCATAAGTTCATTTATTATTCTACTATAATCGAACTTATTGGCGTTTATAGGGCATAAAAATAAATTGATTTTGTTTCCAGTATCACCAAATTCATAAGAATCGAGATGTTTGAACACTTTTAAAAAATCAGTTGAAGCCAAGCTTAATTCCATAAATTTTGTCTCCTTATAAATACAAATGCAAATGTTGAAGAATAATTAATAAGTATTTGCTTAGTAGATTTCTTAATTAATTGGTTCTGCTGTTATATTTTATCAAATTATGTTAATACCTTACAGGTTTTTTAGAACAAAATCATTTAGAATAAAGGAAAAAGGGATGCGGGGATAAATGGAAATTAAAAATTAGTTTATTAAAATCGGTTAATCCTTAGTTTTCTCCACTAAATTAAAATATACTATGGAAAGAAATGAGTAGTACGTTTACTAATTCTAGTAAAGAGACAAAGCTGAATATAAATTAAACAGCAAATAGTAAATGTACATTAGTTGTACTAAAAATAATATTAGGGATGGGTCCAATAATATTTAATACACCACGAATAATAATAGATAATTTGATCGAGTGTTTGGTTCTGATAGTGGAGTGAATAAAGGCTACGTTTATATAATTTGGTTAACAGAGATACGGTTGCTGAGGAGATTGGTAAAGGTATTTTTGAATTATATGAAGAGAAGCTTTTTATTAGAATTAATCTGGTATGTGGTATAAATTATATAATGCAGTAAGTTGTAGTTAAGAGAAAAAACAAATATATATTATAAAGATGAAAAGAGGTAATATTTTGATTGAAGAATATTACCTAATTTTCTTATATAGGAATTTTAGGGAATAACATAATGAACGAGATGGTGAAGCAAAAAGATCCAGAGAAGGGAAGTATTTATGAAGAAGGATTGCTTTCAAGAGTAAATATTATTAGGACAGGTTAATAACTCCTATGGTGCATATTACCTTATAAAAAAATATATAGAGGAGAGTATTATAGCCTGTAAAATATAAAAAACAAATTATATTAAAACTTTGAGGACTACGACTTTTGATAAAATAGGAAAAAGGAAGGAGAGTCTCCTTCCTAAAAGAAAAGTTTTAATTATTATTATCTAAATGCGAGAATAATACTTTAATCATATCTAAAGCCATATATGTTTCCTTTTGAGAACGCCCATCTATTAAACTAGCAAATTGCTTAATGGAATTTTCATTATTAGCTTGTACTGAATCTAGTAGAAGGTAATCAACAGTTACGCTTAATCTATATGCTAATTTTACTAAAGTGTCTAATGACAGGTTACGTTCGCCTCTTTCAATCTGTCCCATGTATGATACAGAAATATTTATATCTTCAGCTAGTATCTCTTGGGTTAAATTAAGCTTTAATCTTTCTTCACGAATTCTATTACCGAGCTTTTTATAATCCATATAAAACCCTCCTGCTTAAACCTTAGTAAAAGAAGGAAGTTTAATTAATAGTCTGTTAGTGTTATTTATATACACCAATAGCGTTATTTTTGGGTGAATTTGTTATGAGAAGTGTTATAATTTAAGTGAATGGATATTCCTATTTTCATTATCTAAGTATAAGTAACTAATGAATTGTGATTCTTAGAAAAATTATAGATATTTTATTTTTAGTTATATTTTTATATGCAGAGGGGTTAGTTAAGTTGTTCAATCGATTCTTTGATGCACAAAAACATAATAAGGATTTTAAATTTAATAATTTAAAAGGGTTAAATGATATAGGAGATGGACAATCAAAAATTCAAATTATAGGACAATTAGATTTCTTCACTAAGAAGACGCTATATGAAAATTATGATGTTATCGCTAAAAATTTGAAAGTTTATCCAACTATTAAATTATATCCAAGAGGATATGAATTAGAAGGTGGCTTTGGTGGTTTTTATAATTCTGATACCAATCATATTGATATGGTCGATCATTATTATTTAATTTCAATACTTTCACATGAAATGAGACATGCTTTTCAATTCATTTATTTTCCTGATCTTTATTTTAATACAGAGTACAGTTCTGCACGGGAGTATTTGAATTGCAGTGTTGAACGGGATGCAAGAGGATACTCATTAGATTATTGTTTAGCGAGAGAATATTGGGAAGAGGCGGAGTATTGTAAAAAAAGCGAGAAACAGAATGAACTAGTTATACAAGATAAGCTATCACCAAGTGATATAGGATTGAATAATAATTACTTTAGAGAAAATCCTTCAAAGGCTAGTATTGTATCAAGAAATTATCATTTTGATCAAAATTTTAATGTAGAGGCAGTACATAAGGACCAAACTTTAAAGGTTATAAGGGGGGATTTTGATAGAAAGTCTGGCTATATAAAATTTATAGTGATAATAGTACTGATCATTACTATAGTAGGATTTATTGTTTAGCAGACATACAGAATATATATGAAGTTAGTTTAGTAGGGAGAAAGTACTCGTATATTATTATATAAGGGAACAGACATGCAAAGTTATTTTTTGTAAAGATATATCGTTGGTAAAAGATTACTGTTTTTTCTGAAAAAAAGGCAGGGGGAAAAGAAATTTGAGTAGTTTTATAGTGTTTGTAGCGTTGCTAGTGGTTATTTCATTGTTTTTAAAAAGTAAAATAACCTTTAGGGTAAAGATAAGAAAAATTATTAAGAAGTATCCTAATACAATAAGGCATCTTAAAAATGGAACCTTTAAAAGGCATGAACTGATAAAAAGTCTTAAAGATAAAGTTTTGGGGGAATTAAGTGATAAGAAGCTCTCAACTGATAGAAAAAACGTTGGGAAAATTGTAGAACGAGAGATTATTAAAGAAATTAAAGGATGGAGAGGACGATTACTTGTATATCTAGGGGGAATTGGAAGCCTGATTTGTATCTTTTTAATTACTATATTGTTTTTTCCAGAAAAAGCTTTAAAATCCAGAGAATTGGGGAAAGAGGCATTTGAAAATATATCAAAAGAAAATTGGGGTAAAGTAGAAGTGCTCAAATTGTTAGGACAGGATCAAGATAGAATTAGTGGACAGAAACAGGAAGAAAATAAAAATGAAGAGTACTTTAATAGTGGAATTGCTTTTATGAATAATGGAAAAGAGCAAGAAGCAATTAAGCAACTAGAACAGATTAGTACAAATTCCGGGAAATTTGATGAAGCTCAAAAATACATTTGGACAATAAAAAGGGATCAGTTTGTTAAACAATGCCTAGATATAAGTTATAAAGAGTTGAAAAAAAAGCCTGAGGAATATGAAGGTGAAAAAATACATTTGTTTGGGAAAATATATAATATACAAGAAGTTAATGGGAAAACAATAATTTCGTTATCAACTGCACATGTTAATGGTGAGTATATAGGGGATGAGGCATTCATTCTTATTTCTATTGAAACTTCATTAGATGAAGGGGATTATATTGATGTATACGGTGAAATGAAAGGTAACTATTCTAAAAATCAACAATTTATTACTAAGTATCTAAATGGTAAACAGTACAATATTTACTATGATCAAAGGACTTTTTTAAAGCAAGCACCAGTCCTTGAAACAAGGATAATCGTAGATTCAAAAGGCCGAATTTATGGAAGGTAGTTTTAGATGTCGTTAGTTATTTATATTTAAATGTGAGGGAGTTTTAAATATAAGACAATGAATCATTATACATAAGGTAACAAGTGTAGGGTATATTCAAATTTAATAACTATATATTATTTATATGAATTAAGAGAAAAAGGGTTGCTTTTCAGGTGAAGAGTAGCCCTTTTTCTTATGAATGGAGGAATAAAGAAGTGATATATGGTGAAAGTAGAGCAGAAAAGCAAAAGGTATTAGAATCATCTGTTATTATCAATCGGCCAGCAAAACGTGTCGACATCGTAAAATTAAAAATGATTAAGGAGAGTAGTCTTCTTTATAAAGAAAGAAGAGTGAAATCCCCAGAAGATGCAAGTTTGTTATTTAGGCAGTTTTTAGATGGAGCTGATCGAGAGTATTTTATTGTACTCTGCCTTGATATTAAAAATCAGCCTACTACTATCAATGTTTGCCATATTGGTAGTTTAAATTCTAGTATTGTACATCCACGCGAGGTGCTAAAGCCAGCAATTATCTCAAATGCTGCTTCAATTATTGTAGCGCATAATCACCCTAGTAATGATCCAACTCCGAGTAGTGAAGATCTTGAAGTTACAAAAAGACTCATTGAAGCGGGGAAAGTTGTAGGTATAGAGGTGTTAGACCACCTTATTGTTTGTGAGGAGAGTTTTGTTTCACTTAAAGAAAAAGGGTACATGTAAAAAGGAATATAACTTATCCTAATTATTTGAATAAGGGGAGAGTGGATATATGTTTGATGTAAAGCAGAGGCGTTTCGTTACCAAAACGGTACAGAATATAATTCCATTAGAATTATAACAATTTTTATGGCTTATTATTGATTGTCGAAAAGCTGCTGGAGATCAATTAGATTACTTACAAGTATTTGAGTTGGGTTCTAAGGAGGTGGTTACTTATAAAGTTTGGATAATAGATGATGGTAAATATGCAATTATGCTTTTACCATCAGATTATTGATAAGATATGACAATGAAAGTAGAGGTGAAGAGGATGAATTCTAAATCTGGTGAGATTATACTTGAAGTGATTAAAGTTATTATACAAATAGTTGGTAAAAAAAGATAAGTATTTAAAATTCCATTGCCATAAAAGAGACTATTTATTGAAATATAGGATAGGTATTAACTGTTAAGAGTTTATAAAGTAAATAAGAAAGAAGAGTAAATAGAGATACTTTTATTAAATTCTAGGTTAGACCATGTAATAGTTTTGTTTAAAAGCGCAAAGATATAACGGATTTTATTTGGAAAAGGAGAGTCATGTACAGACGCTCCTTTATTTTTTTAGATTCTTTTATTAATCCCTATAATTGTAGGAAGCCCCATGAAAGTACGGGCATATAAAGTACTTTTAACAGCTTTTATTTTCCTTCATTACTTTCATAATATCCGGAAGTAAATTGGGTAAGAATTGTACTTTCCATCTAGAAGGTATTGTTACTGGATTAATTCCTAATTCTGTTAGGTGTTTTAGAGTTTTATCAAATTTTTTGGGACCTATATTAGATTCGTTTCTCGCTTTCCATACATATTTCTTTTGAGAAATGTGAGTAAGGAGTGTAATCATAAGCTGCTTTTTTTTATTTGTATAGTTCTGAGCATCGCGTATAATCTCTTTAGCTTTTGTTAATGTGTAATAATCACCAATTCCAATCGATTGTACATAATATTTAAGTAGAATAGAATGTGATAGTTCATCGTTAGATAGATGATACAAAGAATTAGAAATAGAGTGTTGTCTGCATAAACTCTCTAACTTAGATTTCTCACATTGTACCTCGAAACGAATAATTCCATTAGCATTAGCAGCTAAAATATCATCTTTTACTTGTAGTAATTGGTAGTGCTTATCATAAAAATTTAAGCATACCGATTTGTTTTTTACGTAATATGCACTTTTATATAGCTTTTTTCGTTTGCTCTTAGAATCATAGATCATGACAGGGGCGAATCTTTTTGGGATGTCTGCTTTCTTAATTAGTTCTATATATTGATCAGCATTAGCTGAGAATAGATTAACGCAATAATCTATTCTATTAACTTTGTAAGTAGCTATTGAATTGATTGGAGAGAATTGATTGTTAATAGCATCATTACCTAATATATTTTCTTGTGTTTCTTCTAAGAGGTTAAAAAACATTTGTTCAATTGCTGGATAATCATCAAATCGAGAAATTTGTATGTATTCTTTTTGCTGCAATAGCATCTTAGGATTCATCCGTATTTCCATAGCATGATAATGAACGTGATTATTCCCAATTGTATATTCAGTACTGCGTAAATAGATTAGTATTCCATTCTCCTTAAAGAGATGGCATTCATAACAATCTTTTTTCGTTTGAGATTTGAAAAACTTTTTCCCTTCCCGAATAGAGAGGTTATGTAAAGATTTAAACAAATGGCTATAATATAAACCGTCCATTGGTAAATATAGATATGTTGTATGGTACATAGTTATCACACCCTAAAAGTTCTTTTAGGATGTTGTTATACGCATTTTTGTTTTTTATAAATACTCATATACAACAGTAAAATCTATATCTTAGACAAGAAGTAGATAGAATAGAAGGATATATATAATATACTTATATATATCCTGATCACCGCCGTATCATACTCGAATTTCGTCAGTTTAAAACTTAGATGCATCATATCAATCATATAACAATACCTCACTCAAACCCCAATAATCCGGGGGATGCTGTATCGTACAGACATGATTAGCGGAGGGGGAATATTATTTAAGTCAAAGTACTGTTAATATGAAATTTAAAAATTGGGGTATGTATTAATATATTCGGTAATGCGGGCCTTTGAAATTTTAAAAACTCGTTCTTTATGTTTGGGATACAAGGTAACATTACAGTCGGCTCTTTTCCTGCCTCTACCTTTCTCCACCTCAATCTCAATAATTTTTTCTTCATATAGAAAGATGTCAAGTTCCTTCTGTTTTACAGAGATAGGATATTTTGAAGCTTGTAACCAGTTGGCAATCCATTCCCACGTTTTCTTGTAAGGTAAATAGTATTTTTGTTCATCTTCCCAACCTGCGTTTTCTTCGCTATTTTCGGGAATAGTTCCGAATTGTAGCAAATCCTGCTCACTAATAAGCTCTAATAATGCCTTTAGGAAGTGAAAAATATCTTTTTTGATAACTCTGTCAGTTTCTTTAAGGGGCTCTTCACTATCCAAATCATCATGGAATGGCTTTAAGGATCTATTTGTTATTGAGGGGTGTGCAAGGGCACGTGTATGTCTAGAATCAGAATATCCCTCAAAATCAGAAATTTTAACATCTGCAAATCGATTTTCTAACCACCATTCTCCATCAAATATTTTAAAATCACTTTTGGAAAGTATTCTTGTTGAAAGTTTAGTAGCCATTTTTAAGTATTGCTGAAAGGATTTATTATAAAGATATAAATCATGATCTAAGTAAGATGAGTTTATCCAAAATCCCTTCTCAATCATTTCATTATTAAGGTTAAGGTAAATACATTTATATTTTTTCTTACTGATCTGCGTATATATCTTTACGCCTATGCCATCTTCTTGTATGGTGTCACCATTTTTTATATAGAGTCTATGGGTTGGAACAACAAAAAAATTGGAAAGTTTTGTTTCTATGATCTCCTCAGGTTCATCAGTATCATTAGTTTCGTAATTTATATTCCCTTGAACAGTAGGATTATACAGTACTGTGTTGCCAGACGAATCAATACCTAAGTTTTCCCTCTTGAGGACACGATTTAAGAGTCGACGATTATCCCGAATCTCATTTGGGAAGTCTTTGAGATTAATCTTTTCTACGTACTTATCAATAAAGTATTGGGAGAGTTTGCTGTTACCTTTCATTCTATTCATCAGCTCCATGTTATTAAATTTTAATAGTTGTATAACTTAATAGTAAATCGACTAAACCTCTTATTTATATGATGGTTTATAAAGGTAGCATAATTCAATTTGGGAACAAAGGAACTTTGGGAATGCGGGAATACCCATTTTTGCTACCCTAAGAAGGAAGGTTTTGTTTTATTAAAAATAAAAAGTCCCAACCAGTTCCCTTGAAGTCCCAACGGCTTTCTTATACATATATTATCTATATAGGTAATACGAAGCAATGATTATAATGTAAAAAAACAGAAGTTTAATATAAATCATTTATTATAGAATGACTTTTAAACATCAGGGAGATAATCGTCATGATAAATATAAAAAATTTGTTTCATAGTTAATTTTTTATTATACAAAGTAGTAGAAAGTAAATAACCATAAGGCTAACAAGTAAATAATAATTAAATTTAATTTTCAATAAACAATAGAGTAAATACAAGAATTTGAAATGTATATTATTAGTTTGAGGTAAATAAAAAAGGAGGAATATTTTATGTTCGATGCATACGATGATTTGGTTCCCGTTGAGGATCTAATGGAAATGTTAGATATAGGACGGAACAAGGCATACGAATTACTACAATCAGGACAAATTAAATCTTTTAAAGTTGGAAAATCGTATAGGATACCTAAGATGTGTATTCAAAATTACGTTCTTGCTAAAGTACAAATTCAAATAGAAGAGTATAAACAACAAAATTAATATCTTGTTATAAAAAACAGCGGCTAATAGTCGCTGTTTTTTATTTCTTGTAAAATGGGAGGAATACGAAATGGCAGGTAGAACAGTAAAGAAAGATGATAAGACAAAAACTTGGTATTTTGTTTTGACACATGGAAAAAAAGAAGACGGTAAACCTAGACAGTTTAAAAAACGTGGCTTTAAAACAAAGCAGGAGGCTCTTAAAGCGCTTCATGAACTTGAACATTCATTAATGACAGGAACTTATATTGCTCCGACAAAGATGCTTTATGGAGAATACTTATTAAATCAGTGGCTTGAAGATAAGCAAACTAAAGTGAAGAAACAAACGTTGCAAACATATAGATGGCTTGTAGAAAAGCATATTATACCTGCAATAGGTAATATGGAACTTACTCAACTCACACCAATGGCAATTCAAAAGCTGTATAATCAACTAACTAAAGAGAAGGCATTATCTGATGAAAATATACAAAAAGTACATACATTAATAAATGACTCTTTAAAAAAAGCAGAGCGTTGGGGTATCATTTCGAAAAATCCAGCTTCTTTAGTTGATAGGCCCAAAGCAGAGAAGAAAGAAATAAAAGTTTGGGATGTAAAAGAAGTGCAAACTTTTCTAAAGCATGCTCAAAGCCATAGCAGATACTATATTGCTTTTTTGTTAGCGTTGACAACAGGGATGAGGCAGGGGGAGATATTAGGACTTCGTTGGAGAGATGTTGATTTTGAAACAGGCTGTATACGAATTACACAAACTTTAAGTAGTGACGGAAAAGAAATCTTGCCGTATACCAAAACGAAATCAGGATCAAGGACAGTAGATTTGCCAGAGGAAACTATTATTCAATTAAAAAAGCATCGGAAGCTAATAGAATCAGAAAAGTTAGAGGCAGGATCAGAAGTCTACAATAACTGGGATCTAGTTGTATGCACTGAGCTAGGTACACCAACCAATAAAAGTAATATTCGGAGGAGCTTCAATTCTATAATCAAAAAAGCTAAAATTCCAAAGATTAGATTTCATGATATGCGTCATACTCACGCGACACTGCTGCTGTTACAAGGAGTAAATCCAAAGATTGTGTCAGAACGTTTGGGACATGCTGATGTAAGAATTACACTTGATACTTATAGCCACTTATTACCGAGTATGCAGAAAGATACTGCTATCAAATTTGGTGAAATGTTGTTTGGTAAGGATGATAAGTATTATGTAGAAATTAATTTAGATTAAATTGGCTTAATTTCTCTTAGAAGAGATGGGTTTTTGGTACTCATTTTTTCATATTAAGTTAATTTGTTCTTATCTATGGAGAATTGTTAGACGATAAAGTAAAGGTGATTATTGCTAAGGAAAATAGAATAATGATATGACCAAAGTATGAACGATAGGGCAATGTTAAAGAAATAATTATTTTGGGTAGCCGTTAGAGCAAAAGAAGAGCCTTGATTTTTTCAAGGTTCTTCTTTTTTTAATACAGCAAAGAAGGCTTGTAAGACTTGTACGCTAACAAAGTAGAATTTTAATATCACTCATAATATTAAATAGCATTTATATGGTGAAATGTATTAGCTCTTACATCTAATTTTGGATTGAAATCTGTTGCATAGGAATTAAGTGTATAGTTATTATCGAATTTTTGTGATATTACTAAGTCGTCAAGTTTATGATAATAAAAACATCTTCATATTTAAAAGCAGCAACATTTGTAGGCGTTTTTTGTTAAAATATAATGGACATACGTAAGTCATTGATCCCATGACTTTGTGAAGACACTAGGACTATATAATAAAGAGGAGACATATATAATGATCAACTTCCAAGATAAAGTAAGTTTCATTTGGTCAATTGCAGAAGTTTTGCGTGGACCATATAAACCAGAAGATTACGGGAAGGTAATTTTACCTTTAGCCGTTTTACGCCGCTTTGATTGTGTGTTAGATAGTACAAAAGATGAAGTACTATCTAACTTTGAAAAGTTTAAAGCAATGAATGAAGATGCTCGTGAGCCGATTTTAAATCGTATTGCAAAGCAAAACTTCCATAATGCAAGTAACTATAACTTTACAAAGTTACTAAGTGATGCTGATAATATTGCCGATAATTTACGTGATTATATTAATGGTTTTTCAAAAATCGCTCGCGATATTATGGATCATTTTGATTTTGACCGTCAAATCGAAAAGCTAGATAATAATGATTTACTATACTTAACAATTAAACGCTTTAGTGAGCTTGATTTACACCCGGAAATCGTTTCAAACGTAGAAATGGGTTATATCTTTGAGGAATTAATTCGCCGTTTCTCAGAGCATGCCGAAGCAGGGGATCACTACACACCTCGTGAAGTTGTACGCTTAATGGTTAGCCTATTATTCATGCATGACGATGATATGTTAACAAAGCCTGGTTTAACACAAACATTATACGACTGTGCTGCTGGAACAGGTGGTATGGGTTCCGTTGCACAAGAGTATTTAAAAGAGCTGAATTCTACAGCTGACCTTGAATTTTTTGCGCAAGAGATTAACGATGAATCGTATGCGATTTGTAAAGCTGACATCTTAATAAAAGGTGCAGATGCGAAAAATATTCGTTTAGGGAACACTCTATCAAACGATCAGTTCAAAGGAGAACAGTTTGACTATCTGATCTCCAATCCTCCGTATGGTGTAGACTGGAAATCATATGAAAAGCCTATTAAGGCAGAGCATGAAGAGCAGGGATATAACGGACGGTTTGGTCCTGGGACACCTCGTACAAGTGATGGACAGCTATTATTCTTACTTCATTTAATTTCAAAAATGAAGCCAGTTACAGCGGAAAACCCACAGGGTTCTCGACTAGCAATTATTATGAATGGATCGCCACTATTCACAGGGGATGCAGGTTCAGGTGAAAGTGAAATTCGTCGTTACGTGCTTGAAAATGATTTAGTAGAAGGCATTGTAGCGATGCCAAACGATTTATTCTACAACACGGGTATCGCAACATATATTTGGATTTTAACGAATAATAAAGCTGCAATTCGTAAAGGAAAAGTACAGCTAATCAATGCTGTAGACTTTTCGAAAAAGATGAAGAAGAGCATGGGTAGTAAACGTAATGAAATTGCACAAGAGCAAATTGATGAAATCGCACGCTTATACGGTGACTTTAAAGAAAGAGAGTACGTCAAAATTTTTGATAACGAAGACTTTGGCTACCACAAGATCACGGTAGAACGTCCATTACGTTTAAACTTCGTTATTTCTGAAGAACGAATTCAGCGTGTTGCAGAGCAAAAGGCGTTCCAAAATCTTACAGTGTCTAAGAAAAAGGGCGATAACGGACTGGCTGAAATAGAAGTTGGGAAGGCAATGCAGGCAAAAATCATGGAAGTGTTACGTAGCTTAGAAAGCGAGCAACTATTTAAGAATCGTGACGAGTTTACGAAGTTATTAAAGGATGCATTTAAAAAAGAGGACATAACAATTGGTGCGCCAGTGTTAAAAGCGATTTTAGCGGGTCTTTCTGAAAAGGATGAAACAGCTCATATTTGTATGAAAAATAAAACAGATGCCGAGCCGGATACAGACTTACGTGATACGGAGAATGTACCATTGAAAGAGGAGATTTACGAATACTTCAAACGTGAAGTAATACCGCATGTTTTAGATGCGTGGATTGATGAATCAAAAACAAAAGTAGGTTATGAAATCCCGTTCACTCGTCAGTTCTATAAATACACAGCCCTTCGTAGTTCAGCGGAAATTATGGAGGAAATTAAGGAGCTTGAGGCAAGTATTTTGGAGAAGTTGAAGAAGGTGATGGGATGATGGTATATCCTCAATATAAAAAGACAAATTTAGAATGGTTAGAAAATATTCCTTCTGAATGGGAATATGGAGGTTTAACTAAGTATCTAGATAGTATTGTGGATTATCGAGGTAAGACTCCTGAGAAAGTTGAAGAAGGGATTTTTTTAGTTACCGCTAAGAATATAAAGCATGGTCAAATTGATTATTCTCTTTCCCAAGAATTCGTAAAAATAGAAGAATATGAAGAGGTTATGAGGAGAGGCTTACCTGAAATAGGAGATGTTCTTTTTACAACTGAGGCACCTTTGGGGGAAGTAGCTAATGTAGATAGAATAGATATTGCATTAGCTCAGCGGATAATCAAGTTTCGAGGAATAGAAAATGTATTAGATAACTATTACCTTAAGTATTGGATTCAATCGCACGGATTTCAGTCGAATTTGAGAACGTTTGCTACAGGATCCACTGCTGCGGGTATTAAGGCGAGTAAATTATCAAGTTTACAGGTTTTACTTCCTTCGTATTCTGAACAAAAACAAATTGTTTTATTTTTAGATAATAAAGTTCATGAAATTGATGGTTTAATAACTCAAAAAGAACAAATGATTAGTCTTCTTGAAGAAAAACGTCAATCAATGATTATAGAAGCTGTAACAAAAGGATTAAATCCAAATGTGAAAATGAAAGATTCAAGTGTGGAGTGGATTGGTGAGATACCTGAAAGCTGGAACATTAAGAAAATAAAATATAAGTTTGATATTAGAAAAGTTATTCAGCCGACTGAAGCACCAACCGTACTTTCTTTAACCCAAAAAGGTCTTAAAGTTAAGGACTTAAATGATTTTTCTGGTCAACATGCTGAATCTTATGAGAAATACCAGAGGGTTGAAATTGATGACTATGTGATGAATGGAATGGATTTACTCACAGGTTACGTAGATTGTGCTAAATTTGAAGGGGTAACCAGTCCAGATTATCGAGTATTCCGCTTAAGGTATCCTGAGGAATGTCATGATTACTATTTACGATATTTCCAAATGTGTTATTTTGCAAAGATTTTTTACGGACATGGACAAGGAGTGTCACACTTAGGTAGATGGAGATTACAAACGGATGTATTTAAGGGTTTTCCTATCCCAGAACCACCAATTGATGAACAATTTGCAATTAGTAAATATCTTTCTGTGAAAGAAATTGAGATAAATGAAGCAATTGATATGATAAAAGTTCAAATTCAAAACTTAAAAGACTACCGCCAATCCCTAATTTACGAGGCGGTGACGGGGAAGATTGATGTACGTGATTTTGAAGTAGAATTGTAATGAGGTGATGGTATGGCGATTGATGCGACGGAAAAAGGATTTGAGACGAATATTGAAGATTCCTTCATAGCGAACGGGTATACGAAACGTACGCTTGAAGGCGAGGCAAGTCGTTTATTTAAGCAATATGCGCTTGATGTTGAGGAGTTATTTACATTTTTAGAGGATACACAAGCAAAGTTACTTAGAGCGCTAGAGAAGTCGTATGGTTCGGATTATAAGCAGAAGGTGCTCAATCGTATTTGTGATCAACTGAAAAAGCAAGGCTTGATTTATTGTTTACGCCACGGGATTAAAGACCGTGGTGTAACGCTGAAGCTGATTTACAACAAGCCACCAACTACGATGAATCAGTTAATGAATGAGTTGTATCGCAAAAATAGATTCACAGTGAGCCGCCAAGTGTATTATAGCGATAAGCATAATAATAGTTTGGATATGGTATTATTTGTTAATGGCTTACCGCTTGTTGTGATGGAACTGAAAAATCCATTGACAAGCCAAACGGTTGAGCATGCGATGAAGCAGCTGAAAAGGGATCGAGATCCAAAAGAGCAGCTGTTTAAATTCAATGAGCGTGTTGTTGTGTATTTTGCTGTTGATCCAGATGAAGTGTTTATGACAACCGAATTGAAAAAGGAAAAAACATATTTCTTGCCATTTAATAAAGGAAATAACGGTGGGAAAGGGAATCCAACTGTTTATAATAACTACCGCACGCATTATTTATGGGAAGAGATGTTAGTTTCCGATAGTTTGCTAGATATTTTATTTCGTTTTGTCTTTGTGAAGAAGGATGATATTTTAGATTCGAATGGTGAAACGATTGGTGAACGTAAGATGTTGATTTTCCCACGTTTTCATCAATTAAATGTTGTGCGTAAGCTTGAAGAAGATGTACAAGTGAAATCAGTCGGTCAAAATTATCTCATTCAGCATAGTGCAGGGAGTGGGAAGACGAACTCCATCTCTTGGCTTGCTCATCGATTAGCAAAGCTGCATGATGAAGGAAATAATGCGGTGTTTAGTAGTGTTATAGTGATTACAGATCGTCGTGTTTTAGATAAGCAATTACAAGATGCGGTGTATCAGCTAGAGCATAAAGCTGGTATGGTTGAGCGTATTAATAAAGATTCGAATCAGCTCGCTAAGGCTATCAGAGGTGAGACGCGAATTATTATTACGACGCTGCAAAAGTTTCCGTTTATTATGGAGAAGGTATCGGATTTTGACCGCAAAAAGTATGCGGTTATTATTGATGAAGCACATTCCTCACAAGGTGGGAAAGCCTCGACTGCATTAACGAATATTTTATCAGATAAAACATTGGAAGATGCTTATGAGGAAGACCGTATTGCTGAAGAAAATATGGATAACTTAGATGAACAAATCGTTGAAACAATTATGAAAAGTGGGAAGCAGGATAATATTTCATTTTTTGCCTTTACGGCAACACCAAAGCCGAAAACACTTGAAAAGTTTGGAACGATGGGAACAGATGGCAAGCCGCATGCCTTCCATGAATATACGATGCGCCAAGCCATTGAAGAAGGCTTTATTTTAGATGTGTTAAGTAATTACACAGCGTATAAGACATTTTATAAAATAGCGAAGCAGGTCGATGACGATCCATTAGTTTCGCAAAAACAAGCAACCAAAAAACTAGCTCAATATGTGTCCCTACACCCACATAATATTGCCCAAAAGACAGAAATCATTATTGAGCATTATCGTAACTTTACTCGTCATAAAATTGGTGGTCGTGCCAAGGCGATGGTCGTAACGGCAAGTCGTTTGCATGCGGTACGTTATAAGATCGCCTTTGACAGATACATCTATAAAATGGGCTATGATGATTTGAAAACGGTTGTTGCCTTCTCTGGTATTGTCAAAGATGGTGAAATTCCTTATTCAGAGCCAGATATGAATGGATTTAGTGAGAAAGAATTACCTGATAAGTTCAATTCGGATGAGTATAAGGTGTTACTTGTGGCTGAAAAATATCAAACAGGTTTTGATGAGCCCTTGCTGCATACGATGTATGTGGATAAGCCGCTTAGCGGGATTAAGGCAGTTCAAACATTATCCCGCTTGAATCGTACTTGCCCAGGGAAAGAAGATACGTTTGTACTCGACTTTGTTAATGATACAGAAGATATTAAAGCTTCGTTCCAACCTTATTATGAAACGACAGGTTTGGAAGAAGTGACGGATCCGAACATTTTATATGACTTACAAGCAGAATTAGAACCGTATCAAATTTTTACAGAGGAAGAAGTGCAAGCTGTAAATGAGCTGGAGATAAAAGGTGGATTCAAAAAGTCAACGAAGGCACAAACTGAACTTAACGCATGGATTGATAAAGGTGTAGAACGCTTTAAGCGATTAAATGAGGAAGAAAAAGAAGCGTTTAAAGCATCGGTAACGAAGTTCGTACGTACATATGCATTTATTTTACAAATTGCGATGTTCATTGATGTTCATTTGCACAAGCTTTATATTTATTTAAACTATCTATTACGTAAGCTACCGCGCAGTAGTAAAGATAGAGACGTATATATGGCAGATGATGTTGCACTTCAATATTATCGTAATCAGAAGGTGTTTGAAGGCAGCATTGAACTAGAGAAAACAGGTGGCGTAAATTTAAAGCCAACTTCACATGGTACAGGTGGTGCAGTGGAAGATGAGAAGGTTCGTTTATCATCTATTTTAGAGAAGTTAAATGAGCGCTTTGGCACAGAGTTTACGGAAACTGATTTTCTTTCACGTGACCAAGTAAAAGAAGACATGTTAAACAATGAAGACATTCAACAAAAAGCGAAAAATAATACAAAAGACAATTTTAAATTCGCTTTCGAAAAATCATTCATGGATTTCGTAATTGATCGTATGAGTAGTAACGAAAAATTCTTTATGAAGATTTTAGAAAATGAGGAATTCAAAAACTTTATTATGGAAGATATGATGAATGAAGTTTATGCCGAAGTGAATGAGTAAAAAAGCAATCGTTGACCCAAAGAGAGTTATTGACCAAATCTTGACCAAGAAGCAAAGAATTTACCTTTTAAGAAAAGACAAAGGTCCGCTACATAAAGAAAACCCCTTGATTATCAAGGGGTTTTTCATATGATCCCGACTGGGTTCGAACCAGCGACCTCCACCCTGTCAAGGTGGCGTTCTTATAGCGAAGTTATGAGAAGTAACTACTTTTCAATCTCCAAACCTAATCCACAAGGTTTATTAATCTGCACCCAATTACTTCCTTCTTTTCTCCTTATATTCTATAATTAATCTATAAAATTAAATGGGGGTAATTTCCAATATGATGCTTCAAATAGTGACCCAAAAGGCTACTCATTATGAACCCGATATTTCATTGCTTGCTGAAAAAGAATCAGGGCGCCAAGAATTCATCAAACGTTTTCCATTAGAATCCTTAAGAAATCTAACGATAGAAGAATATGCAAATACTAAAACTAAAGATTGTTTTAACTACTGGCTTGAACAGAAAAATATCCTAGGCGGTATTGGGGGAGCAAATGCTGCTAAATTCGGTATTTATCGTGCTAAAACTGGTGAGTACTGT
>WPCI01347106.1_pt1 | contig 23405 bp, 21 predicted proteins | sample 5399871 | NCBI WGS metagenome assembly WPCI01 (sample SAMN12869469, study PRJNA574797) | sludge metagenome | isolation source: wastewater treatment of pH7 | place: China:Beijing | collected 2019-05-20 | reverse complement strand
CGCGCTGGACCCCAAAATGGGTCCAGGGCGCCTCGTATATTCCCTTTCAAAAAAACCGGCGCGGGGGTGTAACAACTCATCCTTTTTTTACCACCCCGGCGCGCGCCACATATCGGTCAGCCGCGTGGCTCACCACATGGCTAGCCCAACAAATCCTGACGCACGATGGTCGCCTCGCGCCCGGCGCCAACACCAATGGAGCTGATACGGCAGTTCGAGATCTTCTCAAGGTAGAGAACGTAATCCTGCGCGGCCTGGGGGAGCTCCTCGAAGGTACGGCAGTTGGAAATGTCCTCCTGCCAGCCCGGCAGGTACTCAAGGATGGGCTTGGCAGCAGCAAAGTCCGTCTCAATGGCCGGGACTTCCTCGGCACGCTGCCCATTGACCTCGTAGGCCACGCACACAGGAATCTGGTCCAAGCCGCCGAGCACATCGAGCTTGGTCAGCACAATATCCGTCAGGCCATTGACACGCGTCGAGTAACGGGCCACCGGAGCGTCGTACCAACCGCAGCGGCGCGGCCGGCCCGTGGTGACGCCATACTCGCCACCCTTCTCGCGCAGCCAGTCACCGGAATCATCCAGCAGCTCCGTCGGGAACGGGCCCTCACCGACACGGGTGACGTACGCCTTGGCCACGCCCACCACACGATCGATACGGGTGGGGCCAACTCCGGTACCTGTGCAGGCCCCGCCAGCCGTGGGATTTGATGACGTCACGTAGGGGTAGGTTCCGTGGTCGATATCGAGCATGGTGGACTGGCCACCCTCGAACACCACTGTCTTGCCCTCGTCCAAGGCATTGTTCACTTCCAGAACGGTGTCGATCACCATGGGGCGAACACGCTCGGCATGGGCCAGAAGTTCGGCGACGACGTCGTCGACCTCGAAGGTGTCCTCACCATACGCTGCCAGAAGGATATTTTTCTGGGCCAGAGCAGTCTCCACCTTGGAACGAAGCACGGACTCATCGAAGAGGTCTTGAATACGCAAGCCAATGCGCGAGACCTTGTCCGAGTACGTGGGTCCGATACCGCGGCCGGTAGTGCCAATCTTCTTGTCACCCAACGACTTCTCGGACAGCGCATCCATCTTTCGCCCATAGGACGTGATGATGTGAGCATTGGAGGAAATCTTCAGACGCGAGGTATCCATGCCGCGCGAGACCAGCTCCTCGATCTCCTCGAAGAGGACCTGAATATCAACAACAACGCCGTTGCCGATGACCGGGGTGCAACCCGGCGAGAGAATTCCACCCGGCAGCAGGTGGAGTGCGAATTTTTCGCCGTCTATGACGACTGTGTGACCAGCGTTGTTACCGCCGTTGTACTTGACAACGTACTCCGCACGAGTGCCGAGCTGATCGGTGGCCTTACCCTTGCCTTCGTCGCCCCACTGGGCGCCGAGGATGATGACCGCAGGCATACTGCTCTCCTTTGTCGCTTACGCTTCGTAAAGAGGCACTGCCGCTTTACTTGGCTAGCATACTGACCCTCCCCCTCGAAACAGAAAAGGTACGCATGTTGAGATGTTGCGTCCCAAGGAGTGTCCACATCGAAAGACGAACGGAACATGCCGGGCCCTTCGCGGTCATCGGGTGGCATCCACGATCCTCCGCCACGTCGAAAATGTGGGGTATACCGTATCCAATTGGCGAGACTTTCGGTTGATACAACGTTTCAATCTGAAACGCTGGGAGGCATACGACCCAGGACCCACAACCTTTTCAAGTGCTTGCGTCCGTTAGGCTACGTATGCACGTTCTTTCGCAAGGAGATTCAGTTACATGTCTACGGATCTGACGCAATCACTAGGCGCCTTTGTGCGTTCGGCATCAGGCAAGACCACCCACAGTTCCAATCCCATGGAGTTCTGGACCGGGCTGTCTGAACTAGTCGTTGACCAAATTGCCGATAATTGGGAAGCAACCACCAGGGCGTACCAAGCTGGTCGTCAGGAGCACTACTTCTCGGCCGAGTTCCTCATGGGACGAGCCATGCTCAACAACCTCACCAACCTTGGACTTCTCGACGCAGCCCGTGAGGCCGTCGCCGCAAACGGCCAGGACCTGGCAAATGTCCTCGATGCCGAACACGACGCAGCACTCGGCAACGGCGGCCTCGGCCGTCTCGCTGCCTGCTTCCTGGACTCGTGCGCCACGCTGGACCTTCCCGTGACCGGTTACGGAATCCTCTACCGCTATGGTCTGTTCAAGCAGACCATTGATGACGGCTTCCAGAACGAGCATCCGGATCCGTGGATGGAGGAGGGGTACCCCTTCGTCATCCGCCGTGAGGAAGAAGCACGTTACGTCCGCTTCGCCGACATGGATGTTCGCGCCGTCCCCCATGACATGCCGATCACCGGCTACGGCACCAAGAACGTCAACACCCTGCGCCTGTGGAAGTCCGAGCCCATCGAGGAGTTCGACTACGACGCCTTCAACTCCCAGCGCTTCACCGACGCCATCGTCGAACGCGAGCGGGTGGCCGATCTGTGCCGCGTGCTCTACCCCAACGACACCACCTACGACGGCAAGGTGCTGCGTGTGCGCCAGCAGTACTTCTTCGTTTCCGCCTCGTTGCAGACCATGATCGACGTCTACAAGCGCGAGCACGGCGAGGACCTCGCCGACTTCGGCACGTTCAACTCCGTTCAGCTCAATGACACCCACCCGGTGCTCGCCATCCCCGAACTCATGCGCCTGCTCCTCGATGAGCACGGCATGTCCTGGGATGCGGCGTGGGCCGTTGTGCAGCAGACCTTCGCCTACACGAACCACACGGTCCTGGCCGAGGCACTGGAGAAGTGGGAGGTCTCGATCTTCCAGAAGCTCTTCCCGCGCATCTTCGACATCGTTCAGGAGATCGATCGCCGCTTCCGCGAGGAGCTCGCCACGGCGGGTTACCATCCAGGCAAGATCGACTACATGGCCCCGCTTCACGGCGGCCTCGTTCACATGGCGTGGATCGCCTGCTACGCGGCATTCTCCATCAACGGAGTCGCCGCGTTGCACACCGAGATCCTCAAGCGTGAGACGCTTCACGACTGGTACGAGATCTGGCCGGAGAAGTTCAACAACAAGACCAATGGCGTGACTCAGCGCCGCTGGCTCAACTCCTGCAACCCGGGTCTGGCCAAGCTGCTCACCCATGAGCTCGGCTCCGACGCCTGGGTAACCGACTTGACGCAGCTGGAGAGGCTCACCGATCGCGGTGAGGACGAGGCCCTGCTGCGTGAACTCATCGGTGTCAAGCGCGAGAACAAGGAGCGCTTCGCCAAGTGGATCGAGGCCCGTCAGGGTATCCGGATCCCGGTTGATGCCATTTACGACGTACAGATCAAGCGCCTGCACGAATACAAGCGCCAACTGCTCAATGCGCTCTACATCCTGGATCTGTACTACCGCCTCAAGGACGATCCCACGCTGGATGCCACCCCGCGAGTGTTCATCTTCGGCGCGAAGGCCGCTCCCGGCTACAAGCGTGCCAAGGCCATCATCAAGCTGATCAACGAGATCGGCCGGATCATCAACAACGATCCAGAGATGGAAGGGCGCCTCGCCGTCGTCTGGGTCGAGAACTACAACGTGACCCCCGCCGAGTACATCATCCCGGCCGCGGACGTCTCCGAGCAGATCTCCACCGCCGGCAAGGAAGCCTCCGGCACCTCCAACATGAAGTTCATGATGAACGGCGCACTGACGCTGGGCACCATGGACGGCGCCAACGTGGAGATCCACGAGGCAGTGGGCGATGAGAACGCCTACATCTTCGGAGCCCGCGAGGAGGAGCTGCCCGAGCTGCGCAAGTCCTACAACCCGCGCGAATTCTATGAGACCGTTCCCGGACTCAAGCGCGTCCTGGACGCCTTCGTCGATGGCACCCTCGAAGGTGGCAACGGCGATTTCCACGATCTGCTCGGTTCACTCCTGGACGGCACCTCGTGGGAGCCCGCCGATGTCTACTACCTGCTCGGGGACTTCGCCGACTACCGTGAAACCCGCGACCGCATGGCCGAGGACTACCGCGACGAACTCAAGTGGGCCCGCATGTGCTGGAACAACATCGTGCTGTCCGGTCGTTTTTCCTCCGACCGCACCATCAGCGACTACGCGCAGCAGGTCTGGAGGATCGAGCCCGTGGCCGTCTGATTCGGACCTCTGACCGAACCTTCAAGAACGAGGGGGCACCACCAAAAAAGTGGGCCCCCTCGTTCATTCACATCGGTCCGTTGTTCTCAGTTCTCAGGCTTTCGTTTCGCTCCGCGAACTTCTTCCTCAGCTTGAGACACGATGAAGGAGGAAGCCTCCCGCGCGCCCTCGGCGTCACGTCTCACGATCGAATCTGCAAGTCGCACATGAGCAGCCATTGCTTCCGACGAGGGAAAGGCTGGCTGCAACTGCCAGTGGGTTCGTTCAGTCAGCAGCGACTCGACAAGCACCGCCATATGACCGAATATCTCATTGCTGCTGCATTGGAGAAGAGTCGTGTGGAACCTCTTGTCCATCTCAAGAAACTCCTTTTCGGCGCCCAGCCCCTGCGAACCCAACTTCTGTAGTCGCTCGGCCATTGCTTTGAGTTCCATTGCGGAGTCTCGTGATGCCCGACTCGCCGCCAATCGTGCGGCTTCCGGCTCAATTCCGCGGCGCAACTCGCTCATCTCCCCGAAGAACGCCTGACGTTCCTTGGGATTGGCCATCCGCCATCTGATGAGTTGCGGATCAAGAATGCTCCACGACACACGTGATTGGACAGTAATTCCTACTCGCCTCTTCGAGCGCACCATTCCCAGATTCTCCAGAACCTTGATTACTTCGCGCACCGCCGTTCGTGACACATTGAGTTCCGATTCGAGTTCACCCAAAGTGATGACCTCCCCTTCGGGGAGTTCGCCGCAGGCGACTTTTGTGCCGAGCTCATCCAAGAGCGCCATATGCCCCGAGGTGGGTCTGTGGGACTCGATCTGGTTCGTATCTGCCCGAACATGGACAGGGCTCATCATAACTCCAACAAATGTTCTAACGTTGCGCCAACTCGCGTGAGATCCGTAGAGGAAACGGATCGAGAATCGCAATCAATGAACCCCCTTGAGGATTAGGCCAATTGTATCCTTTCCTCACATACCGCACACAAACCGGGTGAGGGTGGAGGCTGCAGGTAACACCTTCATTGTCTTGAGAAGTTTTGGTACCCGAAAGATCATTTCTGCCAGCCCCACATCTTTCTATCGCACAGAATGGCTATTCCTCGGAAGCGAGCAGCCTGTGACGCACATGCAGGAAGCCGCCACGGGCAATGATGTGGGCACGCATCTGCTCGACTCCGTTGTGGTCCCCCTGATTTTCGTAGGCCCGCATCAGCACGGTTGCGACTCTGATGCCCTGGAGCGGAGCCTTGTTTCGATCGAGCTCATCACGAAGGTTGTTGGTGTCAATCTTTCGTCCTCGTGCCACATCGAGTCGCAGCTGCTGAAATGCCAAGGTCTTGCGTGCCTTGATCCAGAAGTTCTGCGGATCATTTCCCGCGCGACCAGCCTTCGATGACCGGGAGGACCCCATCCGGGCAGATCCCGACCGGCCAAACCCACCCGCAGTGGTTTCCCCCTTCCGCACAATGTCCTTTGCGCGTTGCATCGACCGCTGTGCCTTCGTGGTCTGTTCCAGATCGAGGTAGCACGTCGCTCGGTTCGCGGCAACGGTGAACAAGACCTCCCATGCATCCTCAGCGACACGCGACTCAACATCCGCCAGAAGTTCGAGGGCCTCGCGTGGACGACCTGCCGCCAGGAGACCATTGGCAATATGGATCTCGGTGGTGTGGCGTTCTTCCGGCGTCATACGCGCAACATCAAGCTTTCTCACCTCACTCAGAAATGTCTCCGGGTCCAAATCCGTGTAAAGCCGAGCCATGAGCAGTTTGTACTTCTTCACGTTGCTCAACCGTGCGTAATACAGCATCACGCTGTATGCGACGACACCCAATGCGACGCCCAGTAGTACCCTGTTCGTACCATCCGTGCCCAAGAACCACCCAGCGGCGCCGGCCGCCAGTGCCACACCAATCGCAGTCAGTTTCTGCCGGAGCGAAGAAAACCCCATCGTATTCCCACTTTCATTGAGTCCGTGCGCCGTCGGACCCGAAGCTCTGAAGATTCAGGAGTGCACCCGCACAGGCCAGCCAGACACCTGAATCCATTCGTCTGGCTGGCCCGTGCTCACCGGTCGCACATTCCCATGTCAGGAAACAATACCGGTCAGGTAGAGAACCGCGAGGCAGGCAAATGCCGCGAAACCGCCCAGCGCGTTCGTGGTGGTGAAGTACTTCAATCCTTGCTTCGGAGTGAAGTTGTACAGGGAGCAGAAGATCCAGAATCCCGAGTTGTTGACATGCCAACCGACCATCGAACCCGCGCCGATGGCCAGGGTTGCCACGAGCGGCGACAATCCGATCATTCCCAGCATCGGCTCCACCAGTGCAGCCGCCGTCATGGCGGCAACGGTCATGGAACCGCAGACGGCCATGAGCACGGCCGCGAGAATGAAGGGAATCAGCAGCTTCGGGAAACCACTCGAGGCGACCACCTCGCCGATCTCATTGATGGCCTCGTTCTCGCGCAGAATGCCACCCATGGCTCCACCCATTGCAGTCACCATGAGAGGAACCATGGCCACGTTCAGAGCCCTGGTGATCCAGTTGTCCGCAACGATGGACAAGTACGAGGACTTCTCCGTGATCTCGGGATGGCCCGCCGAAGCCGCACGCTTGGCGACCGAAGCCTTGTGGCCGACCACCATGATCATGGAGGCGACCATGCCGCAGAACAATGCGACAATCGCATCGCCAACGGTGTTGAGAACCGTCCACGCGGTGCTTCCCTCCTCCACGAACAGCTTGCCGAGCGAACCCGTCGCAATCATCACTGCGGGCAACAGCAGTGGTGTGAATGCCGCAAGAGCAGAAGGAATGTCCTCCTCCTTGATGAGCAGGTGCTCGATGTCCGCGCCATCCTCAACCGGTTCGATTCCCTCGGTGAACTCCGCAAGGGGCTCGATAAAATCTCCACGCGAGAGGAGCGGCTTAGCAATCAGCCAGGTAACAGCAAAGGAGAAAATCGAACAAACAATGCCCCAGATCATGACGGAGCCGATATCCGCACCCAGAAGAACCGTGACGGCCAGGATGCCCGGCGTGGGCGGCACCAGCCCGTGGGTCAAGGTGAGACCCATGTTGAGAATCGGTGCCATGACGGCCATTGAGATCTTCTTGCGTTTGGCAAGCACCGCAGCAATCGGAGCATTCAAAACGATGGCGATGTCGCCAAACACCGGGATCGACATGATGAATCCGGTCAGGGCCGGGGCGAGCTCCAGCCGCTTGCCGCGGAAAAGCTTGATGAAGAAGTTGGCAATTGAGGTCGCGGCTCCGGTGTCACGAATGCCATTGGCAATGACCGCCCCGAAGATGATCAGGATACCGATCCCGGTGAGTGTTGATCCGAAGTAGTTCTTGATCAGCGCGATGGTTTCGACAAGATCATGTCCTGTCGTCACTCCGATCAAGACGGCGACGAGGAAGAGCACCATGAAGGGATGAATCTTGTACTTCACGGTCAGCAGCACGAGCAGCACGATTGCCACCGCAATAATGCCGATAAACGCCAGAGGGCTCATCTCCGCTCCTTTCTGTTGTGTGGGTGTCGGGCAAGCAACAGCAGCTGGTCGCCCTGGATTGATGAAATCTGGTGAAAACTGATGAGATGGATGAAAGTCGATGCAGCGAACGGGAGATTGATACCGACATCCACTTCCCAGTGGCTTCAGCAGGCCAGTAACAATGGCCTCAGCAGGTCAGAAAATCAGCTTCCGTCGCCGTGACGATGGCTTGCGATCCACGGCAGAGTGGGGGCGGACACGAGCCAGACGCGAAAACGGTGCAATCGTCCCGCAGACACATGACCGCCACTCTCCAACAAGCCGGATGCGGCACGGTCAGCCGATGGCACTCTCCCTACAGGCAATCGTTGGCTGCGAGGCAGGAGCGGGTCGCCTCATGAGCGGTTGAAACCACCCATTCGGGAGTCTCCTGCCAGTACTGAGGCCGGAACGTCTCAACCGAGACAGTTCCGTCGAAGCCGGACTCCTTGAGCGCCGCGAGGAACGCCGCCAAATCAACGGCGCCCTCCCCCGGGAAACACCGCTTGGACTGGGCGCGCTCGCCAGCGGGAACATCATCCGCATTCATCAGGTGAGCCACGTGAATCCGCTTGCCGTCCATCCGCGCGATGGCCGAGAAGTCATTGGACCCACCATTGAGGAAGATGTTGTAGGAATCAATCGTGAACCCCACGTTCGGACGATCAACAGCCCCGACGATCTCCTCCGCCTGCTCAATCGAACGGACCGATGACCTCTCGAAACCAACCGGTTCGAACGAGATTCCGATTCCGTAGTCCGCGGCAATATCCGCCAACTGGGAGAGGATACGGACACATTCACGATTCGTCTCCTCGATGCTGCCAACGTACGGTCCCCCCTCGGGGTCCCTCTGCAAGGGAGGCACCACCACGATGGATGGCGCCCCAATGCGCTGAGCCACCGAGCATCCCATCATGAACTCGGACAAAAGCGCATCGCGGCGCGCGACGTCGTCGCGGGCCGAAAGGAATTCCGGGTAGATGTACGTGGCGTTCAAGGGGCCCGGACGCACCGAACTCGTTGCGAAGTACTTCTCCAGTTCGCTCACCGTATGCGTGGTCAGATAATCCCGGAGCATGTCATAGCGAATCTCGATGATGTCAAACCCCGCCTCCTCGGTGAGGCGAAGGTCTTGCTCCAAAGTCGAACATCCCAAACCACAGGCTTCGTTGTAACCGATCTTCATTGCTCGTCACCGCTCCGATTCGAGTTTCACGGGAAGCCCCGTTCGCGTGGATTCATAGATTGCTTCGATGAGCTGCACCGTGGCCCTCCCGGCCCTGCCGTCCACCATCGGAGTCCGGCCCTCGCTCACGGCGCCGAGGAAATCCTCGATCTGGAGCTGGTGATAGTGGTACATGGAGTCAACGGAATAGAACTCTTCCTCGTCGCTCCTGCGGAATTCGTTCTGGAGTTCTTCTTCGCCTGCCACGGTCCAGTAGTCGTTGTAGGGCGCCTCGGTGATGGTGGACATTCCGGCAATGAACATGGCGCCGCCATCGGTCTGGACACCGACGGTGGCCCCGTTGTCCCCGTGAATCTGAACCTTTCCGAACAATGCCGGGTTCTGTGAGTTGGAGACGAGAATAGTGGCCACGCCTCCACTCCTGAATCTCACCGTCGCCACCGCGGTATCCTCCACCTCGATGTAGGGATGATTGAAATTGCGCCACTGGCCGTATACTTCTTCCGCCTCACCCATGTACCACAGCAGAAGGTCCAGCTGATGAGGTGCCTGATTGACCAGGACGCCTCCGCCCTCTCCATCCCACGTTCCGCGCCAGGCATCGGACTCGTAGTAGGCCTGGTCTCGCCACCCGAGCATATGAACGTTGCCGATCACCGGCTTGCCGATCTTGCCCGAATCGATGGCCTCACGGATACGCATGCACGGGCGATAAAAACGCCGCTGGCACACCGTGCCGACAGTGACGCCCACCGCCTTTGCGGCATCGAGAATCGCATCCGCATCGGCGAGATTGGAGGCAAGCGGTTTCTCCACGAGCACGTGGGCACCGTTTTCAATGGCGGCAATTGCCACGTCCCGGTGCACAGGATGTGGAGTGCAGATGCTCACCACATCTATCTGCTCCTCGCGGACCATCCGGGCCACGTCGAGATATCCTTTCACGCCGTATTCCTTGGCGAACCCAGTCACCTGATCAGGGATACGCCCTGCCACGGCAACGAATTCGGAATTCTCCAAGTTCTCCAGCGCTCGGGCATGAAAGTGCCCCACTTTTCCGGTTCCAACGATTGCAGTGCGAAGCTTCGCCATATCAAGTCCTCTTCATCGAGATGTGCGACATGTTTGATGCGGCCCTTCCACATCTTCATGCGGTTCCTCCACATCAAACACCCGTGTCAGTTTCAGCCTCACGCCACGGTCTTGCACCCCTACCGGCGATGGTATGAGTGAAGAATCCGAGCACGACCGGATAAACATAACATGATTAGTGTTAATTAGTAGCACCAATTTGCATAAATGAGATACTCAATCGATCAAACTGCTGCGTGCGGTACCAGGGCCAACCGCCCAACGGCATTTCGGAGACGTAAAAACGAGCCGTTGACACCCGTGACAACAACCCCGCCAATAACGGATTGGTACAGAGGTGTAACAATTAGTCGGAATTGTAGTTAGATGGGTACTACACCACCAGGGATCGCTGATTCCACCACAAGGAGCACCACTCCTGAAGCAGGCCAAGGACGGCCCGCTGAAACCATGTCCAAAGGAGGGCATACATCATGCGACGCATGGCAAAACTAGCTGCGCTCGGCGCAGTTTCCGTACTCACCCTGACCGGACTGGCCGCCTGCGGGGGCGGTGACGACGGGTCGTCGTCGTCCGGAGGTTCGCAAGGAAGTGTCTACTACCTGAACTTCAAACCAGAACAGGAGGACGCCTGGAAGAAGGTAGCTGCGGCCTACACGGAGGAGACCGGTGTTGACGTCAAGATTGTCACGGCCGCTTCCGGCACCTACCAGCAGGTCCTGAAGACCGAGCTTGCCAAGTCCGATGGCCCGACCTTGTTCAACATCAACGGGCCGGTGGGATACCAGACGTGGAAGGACTACACGCTGAACGTCACCGAAGAGGACTTCACCAAGGCGCTCTCCGATCCCACCATGGCCGTAACAGGCGACGACGGCTTGATTTACGGTGTTCCGTTCGCAACCGAGGGCTACGGCATCATCTACAACGACGCCATCATGCAGAAGTACTTCGAGATGGACGGAGCCAAGGCCACCTCCATCGACGAGATCAACAACTTCGACACCCTCAAGGCTGTCACCGACGACATGCAGGCCAAGAAGGAGGAGCTGGGGCTCAAGGGAGTCTTCGCGGCGACTTCCCTCTCACCGGGTGAGGAATGGCGCTTCCAGACACATCTGGCCAACTATCCCATCTTTTACGAGTTCCGCGACCGCGATGTCACCGATGCCGACACTCTGGAAGGCACCTACACCGATCAGTACCAGAACATCTTCGATCTGTACCTCACCAACTCCACCATCGCCCCGTCCTTGACCGGAGCAGCCACGGTAACCGACTCGATGGCCGAGTTTGCACTGGGTCAGGCCGCCATGGTCCAGAACGGCAACTGGGGGTGGAGCCAGATCTCCGAAGTCGCCGGAAACACAGTTGAGGAGGGCGACGTTCACTTCCTGCCGATCTACATCGGGGTCGACGGCGAGGAGAAGGCCGGTATCGCCATCGGTACCGAGAACTTCCTCTCCGTCAACTCCCAGGCTCCGGAAGCCGATCAGAAGGCCTCCATCGATTTCGCCAACTGGCTGTTCACCAGCGACGAGGGCGCCAAGATGGTCTCCGAGGACCTTGGTTTCATCGCCCCGTTCACCACCTTCACAGATCTCGCACCTTCCGATCCTCTCGGCAAGGAAGTCGTGGAGTTCATGAACAATGACGACCTCTACACGGTGAACTGGGTGTTCACGGTGTTCCCGAGCCAGGACTACAAGAACGGTCTTGGTCAGGAACTCGCACAGTACGCCGCGGGTCAGGCCGAATGGTCCCAAGTCACCGATTACATGATCGATCAGTGGGCTGCCGAGAAGAAGGCCGGCCAGTAGGACGTGGGGCGGCCGGGGAGCAGTCCCACAGCCTCCTCCCCGGCCCCTTCACCATCACCAGCTTTCGCTCAACTGCACGGCTCAGCAGGAGATGACTCATGACAAGATCCCTGAAGAAATACTTCGCGGTTTTCACAGGCCCCACCCTGATTGCCTTCTCGATCGCCTTCCTGGTGCCATTCTTTGTTGGTTTGTACCTCTCGTTCACCGAGTTCACCACACTGACCAATGCCACCTGGATCGGCACATCCAACTATGTCGAAGCCGTCTCCAGTGAGCAGGGCTTCATATCGGCGTTACTCTTCACGGCCCTGATCTCCGTGGTTTCCATCATCACGGTCAACATCGGAGCCTTCTTCCTCGCCTACCTCCTCACGCGCAGACTGCGAGGAACCAACTTCTTCCGAACGATATTCTTCATGCCAAACCTGATCGGCGGAATCGTTCTCGGCTACACGTGGCAGGCCATGCTCAATGCCATTTTGCGCAATTGGGAGACCACCATCATCCTGGACTGGCGGCTTGGTTTCGCCGGCCTGATCATGCTCATCAACTGGCAACTCATGGGCTACATGATGATCATCTACATCGCCGGGCTACAGAACGTACCGCCCGAGCTCATCGAGGCCGCCGAGATCGACGGCGCCACCAAGGGTCAAATCCTGCGCAAGATCACCATCCCGATGATCATGCCATCCGTCACGATCTGCCTCTTCCTCACGTTGGCCAACACCTTCAAGATGTATGACCAAAACCTGGCGTTGACCGCAGGTGCACCACGCTCCGAAACAGAGATGGCCGCACTCAACATCGTCAAGACGATGTACGACAAGTTCTCCATGGAAGGCATCGCCCAGGCCAAGGCCGTCATCTTCTTCCTCATCGTCTCGTTCATCGCCCTGCTCCAGTTGCGGGCCACTCGCGCAAGGGAGATCGACCAGTGAGCACTCACATACCATTGACCACGGCGCCGTCGTCGTCCGCAGAACTGGGTGCAAAGAAACCAATGCCCAAACTGAGGCAAACAACATCCACCTCACCCGCGCGCGCCGCACTCGTTGTCCTTCTCTCGGCGCTGGCACTCATCTACATCATTCCGCTTGCTTTCATCCTCATCAATTCCTTCAAGGGCAAATTCTTCATTTCCGACAGCCCGTTCTCCATCCCCATCAGCGAGACCTTCGTGGGTCTGGAGAACTACGCAACAGGTCTCGCACTGTCCGGCTTTGCTCGCGCCATCGGATGGTCATTCTTCATCACCGTCTTCTCCGTGATCGTCATCGTGTTCTTCTGCGCGATGACGGCCTACTACATCACCAGGGTCAAGACGTGGTGGACCTCGGTGCTCTACTACATGTTCGCCTTCTCAATGGTCGCGCCATTCCAGATGGTCATGTTCCCCACCGTGAAAATCGCCGACGCCCTCCATTTGGCGACCCCCTGGGGAATGATCGTGCTCTATCTCGGCTTCGGCGCCGGTCTCTCCGTTTTCCTGTACTCAGGATTCGTGAAATCAATTCCGATCGACATCGAGGAAGCTGCCCTCATCGACGGCTGCTCACCCCTGCAGAACTACTTCCGCGTGGTGATGCCGCTGCTCAAACCCATCGCCATCACCGTCGCCATCCTCAACGCCATGTGGGTGTGGAACGACTTCCTGCTACCGAACCTGGTGATTGGCCAGGACGAGCGCTACCAGACCATCCCCATCGTCATCCAGATGCTTGTGGGATCCAACGGAAATCGCGACATGGGCGCCCAGATGGCGATGCTGGTGCTGGCCATCATTCCCATCGTGGTGTTCTACCTCTTCTGCCAGAAGTACATCATTGAAGGAGTGGCCGCCGGCGCTGTGAAGGGTTAGACGCGCCAGACCGACATGGGGCAGCCCCCTCGGTAGATCGGCACCGCTCGGCCGCACTCAATCCGCAACCTCCGCTGGTTGTTGATCCACAACTCATACACCCACGAATTCCACCAAGGAGCGCGCCATGGCAGGCATCCTTTCACCGAACTCCTCGCTCTATCGGGCCCTCAACGCTGCGACGGATCTGGTGATCGTCAACCTGCTGACGCTCCTTGGGTGCATCCCGGTGGTGACTGCCGGTGCATCACTGGTGGCGTGCTCACGGGTTTCGATGGAGATCGCGCGCGACGAGGACTCCTACATCGTGCGCAGTTGGTGGAAGGCATTGCGCCAAAATCTCAGGCAATCATTGGGATGGTGGATTCCCATGCTCGCCCTGCTGGCGCTTGGCTGGACCGAGAACTGGTTGATCGGTGGACTCATGAGTCCGGGGCTTGCCGGGGCTATGACGGCTGTGGTCCTGGTGGGTGCCGTACTGCTCGTGGCACTGCTGAGTTGGCTCGCGCCGCTCGTTGCCTTCTTCGACAACACCGTCAGCGGCCACATGGGAAACGCCGCGCTGCTCATGATCGCGCACCTCGGCCGCACCACGCTGTGCGTTGCGGTGGCAGCTGCTCCTCTTGCCCTGTTTGCCTTGGTGCCGGGAGCGCGCACGCCGGCCATCTGGTTCATGGTGCTCATCGGGGTCGGCTTCGTCTCCTATCTCCATTCGCTGATCCAACTCAGCGTGATGGACGAGCTTCGGGCTGCCGCTGCCACGGGATCACCAGCCACAGGCCGAAGATGAGCAGTATGCCGACCCCGCAAGCAACAAGTCCCGCCACATGCCCGAGAACGACGTCGAATACGAATCCCGCGACTCCTACGGCCAGCACTCCCACAACCACCAGATTGGCGACGAGAAGCCTGCTACCCACGTTCACCATGTGCGCCTTTTGCTGCTTCCGGAAATAGGAGCGGTGCAGGCTGACCAGGGCGAGGCCAATGATCGTTGCCAACGCCGCGAAGGTCACCAGTGCAAGGTAGACGACCACCTGGTAGCGGTCCAGTTTGTCGAACCGAGATTGGAACGCGAGCGCGAGAAGGAAACCGGCAACCACTTGGGTTCCGGTCTGGGTCACGCGCAACTCCTGCAAGATGTCGTTCCAGTTGCGGTCGGCTCGCTGGTTGGGCGATTCCGATCTGCCGTCATCAAGACCGTTCTCGTACTCATCCATGCCTTATGGTAACGGTGAGGCTCACGAACTGGGATGCCTTCGCTGAGCCACACCTCCCTGCCCGGAACCGGTACCGCGAACCGAGCGCGTCACGGTGAACTTCTGATTGCGCCCCAGCTGCGCGGTCGGCCCGACGAGGCGTTGCAGGACACGGCGATGCAAAAGATGAGAATTGAAAACGGTGAGCATGACCCCACCGGGCCGCAGCGTGCGGGCAGCCTCCCGAAACAGGAGTTCAGACAACGCCGTCGAGATGCTTGCTTCCGCGTGAAACGGCGGGTTGCAAACAATCAGGTCCAGACTCGCGTCCGGCTGCCCGAGAAGTGCGTGGTCCTGGCGAACCTCGTACCGAGTGGACTCTCCCGGGAGATTCCGCTGCAACGTCGCTCTCGCGGAGCGTACCGCAGCGGCAGAACGGTCGGTCGCAATGACGTGGTATTCCGGGTGCGAGCGCACGAGCGTCGCGGACAGCAGCCCCGTGCCGCATCCCAAATCCGCGGCAACCCCACCTGGTTCAGCACGAGGCATCTCACGAATGAACGAGGTCAAGAATCGGGTGCCGTGGTCCACCCTCCCCGCCGCAAAGGCTCCTGGATAGGAGCACACCCAGAGATCGAGATCGTGATCGTATTTCTCGCTGGGACCTTGCTGCAGGACCACCCCCAGACGAGGTTCGCTGGCCAGAAGCACTCGGGACTTCTGGCGCGCCAACGACGCCCTCACCCGCCCGAAGTACCGTTCAAGCACATTGTTCATCGCGCGAGTCATGTGCTTGATTCGGCCACCGGCAAAAACCTGCACCGATTCGCTGGCATGTGCGGCAACGAGCGCCGCCCAGTTCTCGAGCTGAGCAAGATCCTTCGGAAGCTGCACAAGGACGATCTCCGCCTGGGCAAGGAGACCCTCGTCCAGCTCACGGGACACGAACGTATTCGGAGGCAACTCCAACGAATCAGCCAGTGCATCAGCATTCGCCCGCAACGCCATTCGTCCACCGTGGGCGTCCTGATGAGAACGAATCTCGCGAGCGCCCAAACTTCCAGCTGCCAGAGTGAGCGCACCGTATCTATCCCCGAGGATCACCACCGAACCCGGGGAGGCCTCGCGAATCGCAAGCGCCGCCATGTCAATGAGTAACCGATCAGTGGCATCTGCGGCAAACAGATTGTCACCCGTGGGGTCTGGCCAGCGTCCCAACGCGTCATAGGGAAAATCAACGGGGAGAACGTCAAGCGGGCTGTGTGGCATTGTCCCAGCGTATCGGCATTACCTCGCGCATCGGCACTTTCGCGTGAAGGACGCGACCAATCAGCCACTTGCGATGCGTCGCCATCGATGCTGATGACGCCACCTCCGCCTCCTACCACCGGCAAACTCACCACTCGCTTCCACCGGCAAACTCACCACTCGTCCGGCTCCGGGGCGAAAAGATCCGCGTCATCCGGGACCGGATACTCCCCGCCATCAATGGCGTCACGATTCATCATGAAGGGACCCCTGGACTCGTAATAGAAGTATCGCCGATCCATGAAGCCCACGTTGCATTCGTAGTACTCCACTCCTTGGATGGTTCGCGTCTCGCAGGGTCCCGCGTAGCTGAACAACACTCCCAGCACCATCCCGCCGAGCATGAGCTCCCAAGCCACCACAAGAATCCCGCTGACGATCGCAAAGAGTCGTCGGCCGATTTTGTCCTGGTGAATACGCCGAGAACGGTAAAGAACTCCGAGGAACACGGGGAGCAGAAGCGCGGACGCAATCACGAAAACGGCGAAGATCACCATCGTCACCCGCGGAGAGAAGCGCAAGGTTGTGCCTCCCGAGGGACCCCAGATGAGCAACAGAATGAGGGCTGCCGCGGCTATCCCCGCAAGCACCACGACCAAGAGGTTGATTCCGCGAAGCCAACGGGAGCGGCCGGAAGCGGGGGCGTTTCCGGGGGCGGCGGGGTGCCCGGGGAAGGGCGCCGAATCGGAGGAGCCTCGGTGAGCAGGATCTTGGTGGGGACAATTCGGCATCGACATCAACCACGTCCTTCACATTGACGGCTTGGCCCAACCCTACGCCCCACACGTACAGCTGGGGCCGATCCCGCAGGACCGGCCCCAGCCTCAGTTTTCAGCGTGCGCCGAAGCAGTCAGCTCAGAGAGCTCACTTCATCTTGGTGCCAACAGCACCCAGACGCTCGCAAGCCTCGACGATACGAGCAGCCATGCCAGCCTCAGCCGACTTGCCCCAGGTACGGGGGTCGTAGGTCTTCTTGACGCCGACTTCGCCGTCGATCTTCAGGACGCCGTCGTAGTTCTTGAACATGTGATCAACAACCGGCCGGGTGAAGGCGTACTGGGTGTCCGTGTCAACATTCATCTTGATGACGCCGTTGGCAACTGCCAGTGCGATTTCCTCGTCGGTGGAGCCGGAGCCGCCGTGCATGACCAGATCGAACGGACGATCGCCGACACCGTACTTGGCGCCGACTTCTTCCTGGATGGTGCCCAGGATCTCCGGACGCAGCTTCACGTAGCCGGGCTTGTAGGCACCGTGCACGTTGCCGAAGGTCAGAGCGGTCAGGTAACGGCCATTCTCTCCGAGGCCCAGGGCCTCAACGGTCTTGATGCCGTCCGCAGTGGACGTGTACAGCTTCTCGTTGATCTCGCCAACGACGCCGTCCTCTTCGCCACCGACAGCGCCAACCTCGATCTCGAGGATGGTGTTGGCAGCCTGCGAGAGAGCGAGCAGCTCCTGAGCAATCTCAAGGTTCTCGCCCAGATCGATGGCCGAGCCATCCCACATGTGCGACTGGAAGAAGGGAAGACGGCCAGCCTTGACCTCTTCGGCCTCCAGCTCCAGGAGCGGACGAACCCAGGAATCAATGTTCTGCTTGGCGCAGTGATCGGTGTGCAGAGCAACGGTCACCGGGTAGTTCTTGGCGACCTCGCGCGCGTACGCCGCGAGTGCCAGCGAACCGGCGACACGATCCTTGATGGTGGAACCGGAAGCGTATTCTGCACCGCCAACGGAAACCTGAATGATGCCGTCAGACTCGGCCTCAGTGAAGCCCTGCAGCGCAGCCGTAAGGGTCTGGGAGGACGTCACATTGATGGCGGGGTAGGCGAACTTGCCGGCCTTGGCGCGGTCAAGCATCTCGTTGTATACATCGGGAGTTGCAATAGGCACAGGACTCTCCTTCAAGTTGTTCTAGGACACACCCATTGTCTCACTCCCGAACGCGGATGGCCCCGAAAAAGGTCCGTTCTCCCAAACGTTGAGAAGAGACCCGCGCCACAGATTCCACTGGATCGCGTTTCCCACTAGTGTTGTCCTATGGAGATACAGAGAACATCCGGGGGCTTTGACGCCTTCGTTGACGGTAAAAGAGCTGGTCACATCGTCGTAAAGATTTCCGACGACGGCGTCGCCACACTGCCCCATACGGTCACCTTCGACGAGTTTGGCGGTCGAGGCATCGGGTCCGCACTGGTCAAGGCGGCAATCGACTTGGCTGAGAGCGAAGGACTGAAGGTTCGCCCGGTGTGTCCCTTCGTCGCAAGTTGGCTGGACAAGCATCCAGAGGCAGCGGCCAAGATTTCGATCGCCTAGGCCCATCGACTGGCGGGAAAAGTAAACCCGACGGTCGAGTGCAACGACGTGAAATCGAGACTACCGGGCCTGGATTTCGACGCGCCTCCGGCTTGCTCGAACGACGTAGACACGTCACTCGCTCAACCGATGGAATACATGACTTTTGGACCCCCTGATCCCAGCTTCATCGAGTAGTCTTGCCGAGAAAGATCTCATCTAGTTCTTGGAGCCGACCGTGACCGTCACCCTGTGGGCCGCAATCAACATCATCTTCTTTCTTACGCTGGCTGTAGGCCTGTCCTTCATCTTCATCAACGTCTTCAAGTCGGCCGACCGCCGCCGCGAGAACGAGCGCATTCTCGCAGCTGCCGAGAACTCGGCGGCACAGAGCTGACAGAGCTGACTCCGGGCATCACGCCGCCCAGTTTCTCTCGCCGCTGCCACAGCACGGTCCGCCGAGATCTACAGTTAGCGCTCGACGTCGCGCTTCTAACTGTAGATCTCGTGCACAAAACATAGATCTCGCGATGGCCAAGCCGTCCCAAGCAATCCGACGGGACCCGAAGAGGAAGGGACGGCAAGACACCGCCGTCGCCGCATCGCCCGCCCAACCGCCACATCATGTTCGGTGTTGGCTGACCCACCAGTGCATCGCAATGGCAGCTGCGGCGGCCACGTTGAGTGAGCGGGTCGATCCGTACTGCTCGATGCGCACGGCGTCCTCGCACACGTCCTGCAGTTCCTCGGATATGCCAGTGGACTCCTGGCCAAAAACCAGCAGGCAGCGCTCGGGAAGCTCCGTTTCTTCCAGCCTCGTCGAGTGCGCAGGATTGTCAATCGCGACCAGACGGTAGTCGTGTTCACGTGCCCACTCGGCGAGTTCCTCCGCGGTGGAATGATAGTAGATCTCGAGATAGCGATCCGTCACCAACGCCCCACGCTTGTTCCAGCGGCGGCGGCCCACGATGTGCACGCCGCCAACGTTGAAGGCGTTGCCGGACCGGACGATGGAACCGATGTTGAGATCGTGCTCCAGGTTCTCGATGGCAATGTGCAGCGCGGACTGCGTCGTGGCCAGATCGGCCTTGATGGCCTCGACACTCCAGTAGCGGTACTTGTCGATGACGTTGCGATGGTCCCCCACCGCCATGAGTTCCGGGTCCAGGCGCGGATCCTCCGGCCATGGCTCCGGCAGAGGTCCCACTCCCACCACCCGGGTGCCCGGCCGTGGCTGGTAGGCGGCATCCTCCTGAGAGGTTTCGGGATCAGCCTCGACGATCATTGGCTCGCCAAGGAGAACAACCGGCTCATCGCCGCGACGGGAGTCGCGGTTTGCGTCCGACGGAGTATTTCGGGATCCCGAGAATCCATCATCTGATGTCACTGCAATTCCTTCCAAATCAGGTCACGGATTCTTTCACACAAAGCATTCTCAACCGAAACTGCGGCAGCATCTTCTCACGAGAAAGCTCCCGCCCGGTTACTTTATCCGAGCAGGAGCTTTGTCATCTTGTCGCCAAGAGTGGGACTCGTTGCAGCCAGAGACCCGATCCCCGGAGTGCCCAGTACGGCCCCGTACGTTCAATACGGTCCCGTAGGTTCGCCCGAGGGTCAGCGCCAGGCAACCAGCTAGCGGTCGTAGCCGTACTGGCCGGACTGACCCGGCTGTTCTGGCTGTCCCTGACTACCACCCTGAAGAGGAGAACCGTTCGGAGAGCTTCCATACTCGGGTTGAACGGGCTGCGACTGCCACTGCACGCCGGGCTGACCGTCCCCAGCCTGGCCGTGCGCCATGATCTGCCCCGCGTTGCCGATACCGGAGAAGTTGATCTGCGGCGTTGCGGAGACCTGAGCCTGATCCACCTGGAAGTAGTCGGCGCGGTGGAAATTGAACATTCCCGCAACAATATTGGAAGGGAAGGTCTCCCGCTTCGTGTTCAGGTCGCGAACATTCGCGTTGTAGAAGCGGCGCCCGGCGGCAATACGGTCCTCAGTGTTCGTGAGTTCGTTTTGCAGATTCAGGAACGAGGTGTCCGCACGCAGCGTTGGGTAGTTTTCGGCGAGGGCAAACAACCGGGAGATTGCCTCGGTCAGGGCCCCCTCGTTCGCGCTGCGCTCAGCCATGCTGGACGTCGGTTGCGAGGCGGTGTTGCGCGCCTGGATGACGGCTTGCAAGGTCGACTGCTCGTGCTGGGCATATCCGCGCACAGTCTCGACCAAGTTGGGGATGAGCGAGTAACGCCTGTTGAGTTCGACATCGATCTGCCGCCACGATTCTTGAACCAGATTGCGTAGCTTGACGAACCCGTTGTACGTGGCAATCAACCAAAAAATCACAACGAGAATGAGCGCGCCCAGAACGATCGCGACAATTGCTGGAGCTTCCATTTCAGCCCTTTCGACTAGGAGTCGACTTTGCAGTCGATTCAAACACTAACGGGAGACCTTGGCCATCCCCAATGCATCGGAGGGGAGAGTTACCCGCCCACGATCACCTTGCGCCCACAGGAATCACTGGACCTCCAAGCCCAGATCATCGAGGTGCAGGGCCGCGAGGTAAGGAACTCCGTGGGCCTCGATCTTCTCCTTTGCACCGGTGGCACGGTCCACGATGACCGCAACTGCCAGAACATTTGCGCCAGCCTCGCGAGCCGACTCCATTGCCTGAATCGGTGAACCGCCCGTGGTGGAAGTGTCCTCCAGAATCACCACGTTGCGACCGGCGATGTCGGGGCCCTCGACTTGGCGCTTCATGCCATGGTCCTTGGCGGCTTTGCGGACCACGAAGGCGTCGATGTCGAGCCCACGGGAAGCTGCGGCGTGCATGATCGCGGCTGCCACCGGGTCCGCGCCCATGGTGAGACCACCGACGGCGTCGGCTACCCCCGCCCCAAATCCGGCCTCCTCAAGCAAGTCAAGCATGACGTGGCCGATGAGTGGGCCCGCCTCGTGGTGCAGGGTTACACGGCGCATGTCCACGTAGTAACTCGACTTACGGCCTGAGGCGAGGGTGAAGTCACCCCGTTGGATTGCTAGTTCGTCAACAAGTTCAATGAGGCGCTTGCGCTGAGAATCATTCACGATTCTAGACTAAAGGTTCTTCGGCCAACTTTCTCGCCGGTGGAAAGAGCTGAAATGAGCGCGCAACCCTCTGGGGCGGCTTCTCCCGGATCGAAATCGTCGGGATCGTTCCAGATATCACCATCGGGTGGGACCCGCAGCCGACTTCCTTGCCCTCCCCCATACAAACCAGTTTGCGCAGGTCGGGCTTCGTCGTCGTGCCACAGGATGCCGGAGGAATGCGACGGATCCGCCGGAGCCCGGTCGTCAGATGCGGGGCCCTCACCATCACGTTGCGTCAACGCCGTCGAGAGCATGAGCTTGATGCGATTGAGCTGATTGACCTCAGAGGCGCCCGGATCAAAATCGACGGCAACAATGTTTGCCTCGGGATAAAGATTGCGCAGAGCACGGAACATGCCCTTGCCCACTATGTGGTTCGGGAGGCACGCGAAAGGCTGCGCACAAATGATGTTCGGGCAGCCGTGTTCGATCATGTCCACCATCTCCGCGGTGAGGTACCAGCCCTCCCCCGCCTGGTTTCCCATGGATGCGATCTCGGTGGAACGTGCCGCCATGTCGCGAATGTCGCGGTGCGGCTCGAACTTGCCGTTCGTCTTTTCGAACGCGGCTCGTACCGGATCCTCGTAGCGCTGCAGTGCCCACAATCCCAATGGCTTGAGCCAGCGGGACGTGCCGTTGATTCCCAGGTTGTCCTTGTTCCACTTCGCCGAGGCCAGCGCATTGTGGAAGAACTGCATGAGGCCGGGAAGTTCGGCCTCACATCCCTCCCCCTCAATGACGTCCGCGGCATGGTTGTTCGCATCCGGATGGAACTTGACGAGGATTTCTCCCACCAGTCCCACACGCGGTTTGCGGGGAATGTTGCGCAGGCCCAGGCCATCGAACTCCGCGACACAGCGAGCCACAAGGCGGCGGTAGGACATCCTGCCACCCCAGTTCTCGCAGTAGCCGTCTCCCGTGAGCCACTGCTCACAGATGGCATCCCACCGCTCGTAGAGCTCGGTCGCCGAACCCGAGATCGCTTCGTAGGGTCTCACTCTCAGCAACATGGCCTGCAGCATGTCTCCCAGCACGATCGCTTGGATTACCTTGTGCACCATCGGCATCGTGATCTCGAATCCAGGGTTGTCCTCGATGCCCTGAACCGAAGCCGCTATCACCGGCACCTGCGGGTACCCTGCGTCGTGCAACCCCTTGCGCAGGAGCGCGGCATAGTTGGTGGCTCGGCACATACCGCCGGTCTGAGTGATGACGACGGCGGTGCGCTCCGGATTCGAACGCCCGCTCACGAATTCTTCCAGCAGCTGGCCGATCACCACGATGGCCGGATAGCAGGCATCATTGTTGACGTACTTCAGTCCCGTCTCCATGGATTCGCGGCTGGTGCGCTCCAGTACCCGCACATTGAAGCCCGCACGCCGTAGCACCGGTGCGAGCAACCTGAATTGAATCGGCGCCATCTGCGGTGCAAGAATCTCCCACCCTTCCTCACGCATCTGCTTGGTATAGGCCACACGCGGCCTGATGTGACCGGCAGCAACTGCTCGTTGTTCCTCGATCGCGGCTCGTTCGGCCGGGTCACTGAGGTCGGCAGGATCGAACTCCGCGAGCGCGGCGAGGCCTGGGCCGGTCGCGGGGCCTGGGCCGGTCGCGGAACCTGGGCCGGTCGCGGAACCTGGGCCGGTCGCGGGGCCTGGGCCGGTCGCGGAAAGACGGGTTGGGGTCGGCTCCACGGTCCTTCAAATCGTGCCGCGGTGCGCGTCATGACTCGCGAGCCGAATAGTGGTTCGCTGTGAACCATGACGAGAGCCGTTGTGTCTCGCCGGTCTACATATTTCGAGACTGACAATTCGCTGGGAATG
>WPCI01038381.1_pt1 | contig 23449 bp, 19 predicted proteins | sample 5399871 | NCBI WGS metagenome assembly WPCI01 (sample SAMN12869469, study PRJNA574797) | sludge metagenome | isolation source: wastewater treatment of pH7 | place: China:Beijing | collected 2019-05-20 | reverse complement strand
TGTGCGCAAATACAAAAGGTTTGTTATATCATGACATTCGCTGTTGTTATGTTCTTCGTTTGGAGTAGCGCATTGAGCTTGACTCCAGATGATATAAAAATGGCAAAAGAACAAAACTTATCAATTCTTTCATATCTTGCTAATGAGCTTAATTCGCCTGTAATCACTATTGCAGCTCCAATTATTGCTTTTGTGGCTATTACAAAGTCTTTCCTTGGCCATTATATAGGAGCATTTGAAGTAATGCGTGACATGATTATTAAGTTTGGTAAATCACGTGGAAAAGATATTGAAGAAAAAACAATTAAGACAATAATTCTTACTTTTGTTGTATTATCATGCTGGTTTGTTGCTTATACAAATCCAAGTATTCTTGGACTTATTGATTCTCTAAGCGGTCCTTTAGTTGCTGCTATCTTATGTCTATTACCGATGTATGCGATTCAAAAAGTGCCAGTACTAGCTAAATACAAAGGGAAAATGAGCAACGTATTTGTTATTATTGTAGGTGTACTTACTGTCTTAGCAAGTATTAAGTCATTATTCTAATTCACTACTGTTGGTTTTAGTATCAAAATAGTTGGATCTGAGAAAATAAGGAGCAAGTTTTGAATAGTTTTTTTCAAAACTTGCTCTTAAAATATTCTAAGGAATTAATTTTACAAATAAGTTTATTCATATTAGTCATCTAGCGTTTTGGTCATATACTCATCCAATATTATCAAGACCTAAATCGAAAAATTTTAAATATCAAGCGCCTAACGTATTATATATCCCTAATATGTTAGGCGCTTTTATTTTGGATAATAAATTTTGAACCTGAATTTGAATAGTATATTTCTCTATTTGATGCTTATTTAATATTGTAAAATTTGTATTGAAAATTCGAGGTTTTAAAAGTATCATATACATATTCAAACATTTGAAGATGTATATGATACTTTTTGAAATTGAGGAAAAGTAACGGAGGGATTTCAATGGGAAACGAAATGCAACAATTTAAAGCAGATTTCTTTAAAGCCTTAGCACACCCTTTGCGAATAGGTATTTTAGAATTATTGTCAGAAGGTGAAAAAAGCGTAAACGAAATTCAAGATATTTTAAATAAGGAAGGCTCAGCTGTTTCTCAGCAATTAAGTGTACTACGTTCAAAAAATATTGTTGTTGGTAGGAAAGATGGAAAAAGAGTTTTATATTCTTTACGAGACCCTATTATTGTGGATTTATTGGTGGTTGCACGGAAGATTTTCAACAACCATTTAATCGATACGATTTCAATGTTAGAAGAGCTAGATGAAGCAGAAAGTGAAATGATGGCCAAGGAGGGATAGGTTGAGTATTGAGGTTAAGAAAGAAGATATCATCCAACATGGGATTGAAACATTTCGCTCATTAGGAGCTCATTACGTTTGTGAAGTTTGTATAAAAAGTGGAAATTCTTGTTGTTTTTCATGCCAACATTTACAAGATGGAGTTGGATGTCGAAAAAGAAATACTGCTTGTACAGCTTGGTTATGTGGAATTCAAGGTTTTCTATTTGATCAAATAGGATTATTGGATGAATGGAATCGTTTTTGGAGTGAAATTCCAGGACAAATGTTTCGTAGAGATATTACTCCAGATAAGGTAAGGATTAGATCGTTTATTGATACGAAGAAGCTAGATAGTCGAGCCGGAGAACGTTTAGCAGAAAGATTGAAATCCTATGTACAACAAGGTGGAGATATAGGTGAATTGGAGTGTCATTTAAGTAAAACATATAGTAAATATTAGGATGTTTTTTCTTTTTGTGAAAAGGACAATTTTCTGTATAAGGGACCGAGAAATACATTTGTAATCCAGATCTATTAAAAATAGAAAAGAAGGGTTTGTAATGAGAAAGTTATTTACAGGAAGGTTTGAAGGATATTCATTAGCACATTTTCAAAAAGATCTTCTTTCAGGAATGATTGTTGGAGTTGTTGCGATTCCACTTGCTATGTCTTTTGCTATAGCCTCTGGTGTTAAGCCAGAGTATGGGATTTATACAACCTGTATTGCTGGAATACTCATTTCACTGTTTGGTGGTTCGAAGTATCAAATTGGAGGACCTACAGGTGCTTTTGTTCCGATTCTTTTAGGAGTTGTAATTACCTATGGATACGAAAATTTACTACTCGCGGGTTTGTTAGCTGGAATTATTTTATGTCTTATGGGAATCTTCAAACTAGGCTCTTTAATTAAGTTTATTCCACGTCCTGTAACAATTGGTTTTACTTCAGGTATTGCTGTTATTATCTTTACGGGACAAATTGCTAGTTTTTTAGGTTTAACAGGTATAAAAAAGCATGAGGAATTTCTAGCGAATTTGAAGGAACTCTTCACTCATATCAGTACTACCAATTTTTATAGTGTTATAACTGCTTTGATTTGCTTTTTTGTTATACTCATAACACCAAAAATTTTACCAAAAGTGCCTGGTTCATTAGTAGGTGTTGTTATTTCAACTGTAATTGCAACTGTATTTTTCTCAGGTCATGTACCTACTATTGGTACAGCATATGGCACGATTTCAAATACACTTCCTCAGTTTGATATACCAGAAATCACATTAGAACGTATAAAACAGTTAATTGGTCCTGCATTTGTTATTGCGATGCTCGGTGGAATTGAGTCGCTTTTATCCGCTGTCGTGGCAGATGGTATGACAAATAGTAAACACAACAGTAACAAAGAGCTTGTCGGTCAGGGGATTGCAAATATTGTTACCCCGTTATTTGGCGGGATTCCAGCAACTGGAGCAATTGCTCGTACAGCGACTAATATTAAGAGTGGGGCTGTATCTCCGATGTCGGGTATTATTCATGGGGGATTTGTGTTATTGACACTTTTACTGTTAGCTCCATATGCTTCACATATTCCTCTTGCTAGTATGGCTCCCATTTTAATGGTGGTAGCTTGGAATATGAGCGAACAAAAACATTTTTATCACATACTCAAAATGAAGACAGGAGATTCCCTTGTATTACTAGTAACATTTTTACTTACTGTATTTACAAGTTTAACAACAGCTGTGGAGATCGGTCTTATTTTAGCTGTTATTTTGTTTACAAAACGTATGAGTAATATGCTTGTTATATCTAAAGTGCTTCCTGATCATACAAAAAAGAATGAAAAATTGTTATCGCATGTGGTAAATAAAGCTCATGATTGTCCACAAATTAGTATTTATACAATAGAAGGCCCATTATTCTTTGGGGCTGCTCAAACATTTGAACAAAATATTTTAGCGACTATTCATTATAAACCTAAAGTTTTAATTTTACGTATGGGAAAAGTTCCTTTTATTGATACCACAGGAGAGTCTTACTTTAGGAATATTGTTCAGCACTTCAAAAAACAAGGTGGCGTACTTCTTATTTCTGGAATTCAATCAGAGCTAAAAGCCAATCTAGATAAGAATGGATTGTACGCTGAGATTGGGAAAGAAAACTTTTTTGATCATACCGGGGAAGCAATTAATTGTGCTTTAGGACATCTGAATACAAGAAAATGTATAGGGTGTAAGCATTTTGCTTTTCATGAGTGTACAGGGCTTTCTCAGCAATCTCAGGAAATCAATACAATAAAGAATAAAGTAAATGCATTAGATTTTTAAAAATTTCACTTCACATACAAAGTTTGTTTGATTTCATCTACTTTTTCATCATTTTATTAAAAAATAGAGAAGAAGAAAGTTTGTTTTGGAGAATGTGGAGAAGATTTTTTACAAGGTGTGAACAAGTAGTTTTTTTATACATTCAACAAATAAGTATCAAACAGTAAGAAGAGAATATTTTCCGTATATTTAAACGGAAAAGGGAAATTAAAAATAATATTTATTTAATAGAATACACGAAAACGAGTGGAGGAAATAAAAATATGTCTAATTTACCAAATTGTCCAAAATGTAATTCAGAATACACTTACGAAGATGGGAATCTTTTTGTTTGTCCAGAATGTGCTCATGAGTGGACTTTAGAATTAGAAGCTGAAAATAGTGAAGATACAAAGGTAATTAAAGATGCAAATGGAAATATTTTAAACGATGGTGATTCTGTAACAGTAATTAAAGATCTTAAAGTAAAAGGAACTTCATCAGTTGTAAAAATTGGTACAAAAGTAAAGAGTATCCGATTAGTTGATGGAGATCATGATATTGATTGTAAAATTGATGGTTTTGGAGCTATGAAATTAAAATCTGAATTTGTTAAAAAGGTATAAATACAATTTTGTTACATCAAAATTAGTTTGAAGTTAATGAATATACACTGTTTTTCAGCTGTACCCCGTACCCCGTGCCCAACAACTTAAGAATTTCGAATTACCTTGAAATGATAAAATGGACTTTTGGTTATGATTCAGCAGATTTTTTTGGGGAGTACCATGAAATTTTAGCTTGCTAGCAATATAGTACAGCCGAAATATTTGAAATAGCTATAAGACTATTCTTTCGATGGTATGATGAAAGATATGGAAACGGAATAGGTGTCAATCAGACCTCAATATTAATCTTGACCATTAGCAACAAAAACCACCTCTCATAAAGGTGGTTTTTCAGTATTAATATATTTTAATTAGTCACGTCTAAATGGCCCTTTTGGAGCAATTAGCTCTAAATTAGTACCATCTGAATCGGGGAAGTAGGCAACTCTTGTACCAAATCCAGATTTCTAGCCATCTTCTTGAAAGATAATTGGTTCTCCATATGGGTGCTATCTTATGCCCATCAGGCTAACAAAATGGATTGCCTCTGAAACAAAAAAATGATTTTTATTACTATAAAAAACGTAAAGTATCTGTTTTTAGAAAAAATTAATTTTTATAAATTGATGGAGATATAACTCAATTCTTTTATATATTTAGTTAAATATGATTGTCAGAATGAACTTAAATTAATTATGATTTCTAGAAATGCGAACTGATGTTTTGAATTGGTTTAAAGTTGCTAGAACAAAATAAAACCAATTGAGCAAAAAAACTTGCAAAAATAAAAAGAGAGATGTATATTAATTGATGTATCAATAATTGATATATCAATTAATATTTTGACAAGAAAGAAAAGGAACATTTTATGAAGGAAATGTTCGTAAATATCAGTGGAGAAGAACGCAAAATACTTATTCATGTTCTATTACAGATGCAAAAAAATGTAGAGAATATTAAAGAATAGAGAGTGTAGGGGGCAGAATAGTGTGGAAATAATCGCAGCTATTTTAGTCGGGATCGTAGCATTAGAACATTTGTTTATCATGATCCTTGAAATGTTTTTTATTGATTCAAAAGTAGCGAAACGTGCTTTCAAATTACCGAAGCATTTAGAAGGAGATCGAAACGTAGCCATTATGTTTGCAAACCAAGGTTTATATAATGGATTTTTAGCGGCTGGTCTCATTTGGGGACTTGTACTTGGACTCAATCCAATTGGTTATATGGTCCAATTATTTTTCGTGATTTGTGTGGTGGTAGCAGCTATTTTCGGAGGTTTCACATCTAATAAATCAATTATTGTGAAACAAGGACTTCCAGCTGTTTTAGCACTGGTTGCCCTTTTATGTATGATATAGAATCAAAGTTTCTCAATAAAAGAACTCATTTTTGAAAAGAATACGCTATTCTTTCTTTAAAATTATAGGAAAGGATGGCGTTTTTGTATGTCTATTTCTATAAGTAGTGAATTATAACTATTCCCTCAAGGGACTCAACTGCTTTTCAGCTTTTGGATATATTTTCATCCATCTTTGTTTCCTCCTATTGTTGGATAGTGTAATAATTGATAAAAATTTTGATGAAATTGAATTATAACGATTGATCAAAAAAGTTAGTGATTAAAAATATTATTCTTTAGTACATACATTTTTAAGATGTTAAATATATTTCATAATAGTCTCTGTAAGATAGGGATAAGTAGAATAGTACTTTAAAGTACCTATAGCACTTTAAAGTGCGTACTTTTTATAACTTTGAATATCATTCATAATAGCACCAGTAAGAAGAAAACAAGCTTTACGGTACTACTAGTTACCAACGATGTTACAGCAGTTTATTTGGAATCAGATTGATTGAAGGGTTGTACTATATGGCCTAATAATTTCGAAAAAATGTCGGTGTGGCATAAAACAATTATGGAGGTTAAAAATATGAGCACTTCAAATTTGAATGAAATAAGTAAACAAATTTTAAAAGAGGAGGAAACGCTTCAATTTTCCTCTTTTACAAATGAAGATGCCTTGCAACTAGGTTTATTTATCGTTGAAACAGCAAAGCGAGAGGGGAAATTGATTGCTGTTGATATAACGAAAAATGGTGTGCAATTATTTCATTTCAAGATGACAGGGACAAATGCGGAAAATACGAAATGGATTGAGCGTAAAAAACGAGTCGTTTCCCTGCATGATCGTAGCTCGTATTATATGCAGATACAAAGTGAAATAACTGGAATTTCATATAATGAAAAATATCTTTTAGATACTTCGGAATATGCTGCGTTTGGTGGATGCTTTCCTATCAGGATAAAAAACGTAGGGGTTATTGGAATGATAACAGTTTCAGGATTACCACCAGAAGAAGATCACGAATTGGTAGTAAGAGCAGTTAAAAATCATTTGAACCAATAGTTGTAACTAGTCAATAGATAATTAAATTTAGGGGGCAATACTATGCCATTAATCGAGCTAAATACTTGGCCAACCATGTCAACAGAAGAAAAGAAGGAATTTATTTATAGTGTAACGGAACTTACAATAAAACTATTAAAAATTGTCCCTGACAAAATTCAAGTGTTGATAACGGAACTTGAGAAAGAAAACTGGGGGAAAGCTGGGGCTGTAGCAAGTGATGCTACCTTTGCTGTGAAAAGTAGGGTGTCCGATTGGGAGACAAAAGAGTCTTACGATACACTAGGTCGTAACGTTAATGGAATGGCTATTATTAAGGTTGATATATGGAATACATTTGATCAAGAGACAAAGGATAAGTGGGTAAACGAACTTACACAAGTAACATCTAAATATACTCATGCACCTTTGGATAAAGTGCTAATTCTTATTCGTGAAATGATTCCAGGGAACTGGGGACAAAGTGGTGTAACAGGAGCTAATGCAGATTTCCTTTCCAAAAGTCGTACATTTTAATCATTAAATAAAAAAGGCAAAAATGAACACATTTCTGTTCGTTTTTGCCTTTTTATTATTTGTCTGTGGTAATGAACATGATCCTTTATATGTTTAAGTAATATTCTCTAAAGTTGCCTCTACGGGAAAGTGTATTTCTTCATTTGAAAGTCTTTTTCATGGAATGTAGATTTCAATTTTTGAGCAAAATAAGCTAGGTTATATAAATGTTACTTTTTAGTACCTATAGTACTTTAAAGTACGTACTTTTTATTAGGGTGATTATCATTCATAATAGCACATGTAAGAGAGAAACAAGCTTTACGGTACTGGTAACTAACTATGTTACTTTTTAGTACCTACAGCACTTTAAAGTACGTACTATTCATTGTATTGAATATATTTCATAATAGTACATGTAAGAGAGAGACAAGCTTTACGGTACTAAAAAGTACCTATAGTACTTTAAAGTGCGTTCTTTAAAAAAAGAATGAAACCATTCATAATAGCGTTTGTAGAGATTAAATATGTTTTTTAGAAGATAAAAGGGCCTTTTTATCGCACTATTATAATAGGAATTATAGGGAAGAGGGGAAACTCAATTGAATTCATATACAGCATCGTCTTCAGAAGTTCAGACGAATCGAAGAAGTATATTTGCGTTGTTAGCGTTAGCAATTAGTGCGTTCGGGATTGGGACAACTGAATTTGTTAGTGTCGGTTTATTACCATCTATTTCGGAAGATTTACATGTGTCGGTTACAACGGCTGGTTTAACAGTTTCTTTATATGCGTTAGGCGTAGCGTTTGGGGCTCCAGTATTAACGTCATTAACAGCTAATATGTCACGAAAAACGTTATTAATGTGGATTATGATTATTTTCATTATTGGTAACGGAATCGCAGCGGTAGCAACAAGCTTCACTGTATTACTTATTGCGCGAATTATTTCTGCACTTTCGCATGGTGTGTTTATGTCAATTGGTTCAACAATTGCTGCGGCACTTGTCCCAGAAAATAAACGGGCTAGCGCGATTGCGATTATGTTTACTGGTGTAACAGTTGCAACTATTACAGGTGCACCAATTGGAACATTTATTGGTCAACAATTTGGCTGGAGAACATCATTTTTAGCAATTGTAGTAATTGGAATTATCGCCTTAATTGCAAATAGTATTCTCATTCCATCTAATATGAAAAAAGGTGCGTCTGTATCATTCCGCGATCAATTTAAACTGATTACGAACGGAAGACTGTTACTAGTTTTCATTATTACTGCATTAGGATATGGGGGAACATTCGTAACTTTTACGTATTTATCTCCGTTATTACAAGAGGTAACAGGATTTAAAGCAAATACGGTTACTATCATTTTATTAGTGTATGGAATCGCCATTGCGATAGGGAATGTGATTGGCGGAAAATTATCGAATCATAATCCAATTCGAGCGCTATTCTACATGTTCTTTATTCAAGCGATTATACTATTTGTTTTAACATTTACGGCACCATTTAAGGTAGCTGGGTTAATCACAATTATTTTAATGGGGCTATTCGCATTTATGAATGTTCCAGGGTTACAAGTATATGTCGTAATGTTAGCTGAACGATTTGTACCGAGTGCTGTCGATGTTGCATCGGCAATTAATATTGCGGCGTTTAATGCTGGGATTGCTCTTGGTGCTTATTTAGGCGGTATTGTAACGAACTCGTTAGGGTTAATTCATACAGCTTGGGTAGGCGGCATTATGGTAGTAGGTGCTGTTATTTTAACAGCATGGAGCATGACATTAGAAAAAAGAGATCAAGTAAAATAAAAGGAGAGAAAATAAAATGAAAAACTTACAAAGTAAAACAGTATTAAGTAATGGTGTGGAAATGCCTTGGTTTGGTTTAGGTGTATTTAAAGTAGAAGAAGGACCAGAACTTGTAGAAGCGATTAAATCAGCAATTAAAGCAGGATACCGCAGCATTGATACAGCTGCAATTTACGGAAATGAAGCAGCTGTAGGTGAGGGGATTCGTGCCGGTATTGAAACAACTGGTATTTCAAGAGAAGAATTATTTATTACTTCAAAAGTATGGAACGCAGATCAAGGATATGAAGAAACGATTGCTGCATACGAAGAGAGCTTAAAAAAATTAAAGCTAGATTATTTAGATTTATATCTTGTTCACTGGCCTGTAGAAGGGAAATATAAAGATACATGGAGAGCGTTAGAAACACTTTATAAAGAAAAGCGTGTACGTGCAATTGGCGTAAGTAATTTCCAAATTCACCATCTGCAAGATGTAATAAAAGATGCAGAAATTAAGCCGATGATCAACCAAGTAGAATACCATCCTCGTTTAACACAAAAAGAATTACAAGCTTTCTGTAAAGAACAAGGTATTCAAATGGAAGCATGGTCACCACTTATGCAAGGTCAATTATTAGATAATGAAACATTACAGGCAATTGCTGAGAAACATGGTAAAACAACAGCACAAGTGATTTTACGTTGGGACCTTCAAAATGAAGTGATCACAATTCCAAAATCAACGAAAGAGCACCGCATTATTGCAAATGCCGATGTATTTAACTTCGAATTAACGAAAGAAGATATGGAAAAAATCGATGCATTAAATCAAAATCACCGCGTTGGTCCAGATCCTGATAACTTTGATTTCTAATAGAAATGAGTAAAAAGAGTGCAAAAATTGCACTCTTTTTTTATTGAATAGACTATAAAATGTTTCTGTTTATATTATGACTTTTAAATTACTTTAGACGAGCTAAAGAACTGATTAACAGTATTAAAGTTTGACATAAAATAATGGATTCTATATTATATATGCTATAGCATGTAAATTGCGACTTATTTAGAGGTGGCATATGGACTTATATGAGTTAACAGGACATCTTGTTCATCATACGGATGTGAAGTTAACAAATTATATAATGTAAGTTTTTAATCACATATTGCTTATAAAATTTATCCTTTGTATGCTATAGCATACAAAATACACCTCTTAACTTGTAATGTTCAAAATTTAAATAACATAGTAGAAAATTCATGAAGCGAGGAGATTTTAGTAATGGAAAAATTCATATTAGCGTTTGATAGAGAACTTGTAATTGCAGAAAAAAAAGACTCAACATGGAGCGTCCAATCGCAGTTTGTAGGTGCGAATCCGGTTGCATTAGCTTCAGATCCATACGATCCAGAAAGAATGTATTGTGGTACCTTTGACAGGGGATTATGGAGAAGTAAAGATGGAGGAAGTTCATGGGAAGCGATTGGTGCGTTACCTTCCTTTGGTGAAGTGTTCCCAGCAAATGCTATTCATATGAGAGCTATTACAGCAGTTTCTGTATCTCCAGAGAAGGGGGATGACGGTAACGGGATTGTATATGTAGGAACTGAACCGAGCGCAATGTTCGTATCCAAAAATGGAGGAGACAGTTTTGAGCTGCTAACTGATTATCGACAAATGCCATCATATTCATCATGGTTCTTTCCTCAAAGAACATATACACACCATGTAAAACATATTGAAATTGATGCTAATAATCCAGAAACTATTTATACGACTATTGAGGTTGGGGGATTAATTAAAAGTGTAGATGGAGGTAAGACATGGACTGAGGAAAAAGAGGGGAACTATCCTCAAGATATTCACATTCTTACATCACATCGCAATGCCCCAAATCGTTTATACGGGGTGTTAGGTGATTCATTCTTAAAAGAACCAGGTCAAGAGTATGCGGAGAGTAATGATGGAGGTAAGACGTGGAACTATATGTGTAGTGGGCTAAAGCATCATTACGCATATCAAATGGCAGTTAACCCAAATGATCCAGAAAATATTATCATCGCGACATCTTCAAATCCACACGTAGCGCATGATTACAATAATGGAAATTGTGAATCATTTATTTATAAGAAAGAAAAAAATCAGTCTTGGGCAGAAATGAATGTAGGTTTACCAACTCCTAAAGGCACAATCATACCAGTATTAAAGGCAACAAGTGATGGAACGTTTTATCTGTTTAGCAATAAAGGAGTGTATCAGTCAGTAGACGGTGGTTCAAATTGGACATCATTAGAGATTCCTTGGGAGAATAGATTTATGGAACAACATCCTTATGAGATGTTAATCATTAAATAAGTGATTGATATAGATATTACTACTATTCATTGGTAATGTTTAGTTGAATTTAAATTAAAAATGTAAAAAGCCAGGTAATGTGTTATTCATGCTACCTGGCTTTTTTGACCAGCAATTTAAGGTTATTTTCATATTTGTGTAAATATGAAACAAGCAGGATACATGAATAGAGAATGGGTAAAATAATACCGAATGATCACTAGATTGTATCAATGATGCTATAAGTGTTTTTTTAGGGAAACTGAAGCAAGAAGCAGTGGTTTAGATTCAGAATGACTAGCAATTGGTGTTATGGTGTTCAATGGTTCAAAAATGAACTCATTTCAACTCATATTATCTTCGCAATGTATCATTTTGAAGAATATTAAAACTTAGGAGGAAATGAATTATGACAAAAGATTTCTATACTGCACTGAAAGAAAGACGTACTTATTATGGAATTAACAAAGAGGTACAAGTATCGGATGAAAAAATTAAAGAAATTGTGGAGTTTGCTGTGAAATATACTCCATCAGCTTTCAATTCTCAAACTGCGCGATTAGTTGTATTATTTGGTGAAGCTCATGATAAATTATGGGATATTACAACTGAAACATTAAGAAAAGTAGTTGGAGATGGAGATTTCTCAGGAACGCAACAAAAAATGGATTCTTTTAAAGCTGGTTATGGAACAGTACTATTCTTTGAAGATGAGGCTATCGTTAAATCGCTTCAAGAAAAATTTGCTGCATATGCTGAAAACTTCCCAATTTGGTCACACCAAGCATCAGGTATGCACCAATTAGTCGTGTGGACAGGTTTAGAAGCAGAGGGATTAGGGGCATCTTTACAACATTATAATCCATTAATTGACGATGAGGTAAAACAAGAATGGAATGTTCCTGCTAATTGGAAACTAATTGCACAAATGCCATTTGGTAATCCAACAGCTGCACCAGGTGAAAAAGAATTCCAACCACTTGAAGAGCGTGTGAAATTTCATAAGTAATATTCAAATGCAATAAAATGGAAATTTAATTAGTGGTGGTCTTACTGTCCGCAAATAGCGGGATAAGCTAACTGTATTGCGAAAATAAAACTGTTTAGTTACAAAAATTCTATTTATTATTTCTGTTAATCGAGTATGTATTAATAAAAGTTGTTAAAATCACTATTTTAATCTTTAAAGGAACAAGGTGATCGGTTTGATCATCTTGTTTCATTTCTTAAATTTTATTTTATTTTATTCATTAAAAAACGCTAGCTTTTCATAAATGCTTGAAAAACTAGCGTTTTAATAATAGGTATCTTTAATTTGATTACTTAAAACTATATACGAAAAAGCTTTTATGTTATTCCTCAAGTTCTATCCATTCCTGTGACCATTCTTCTATTCCGCGAATAATAGCTTCTAAAGCAAATCCTTTTTGAGTTAAAGAATATTCTATACGAACTGGTGTCTCAGGAAAGACTTTACGTTCGACAATTCCTTCTAGTTCTAATTCTTTCAATCTTTCTGAAAGTAATCTTCCGCTAACAGGAAGAGAAGATTCAAGCGTACAAAAGCGCTGAGATCCAGAAAAAAGTTGGTAAATAATTAGTGCTGTCCATCGTTGGCTAAAAAATTTCATTCCTTTTTCAAAGCGAGGGCATAATGTAGAATCATTCATTTTCCTTCACCTCCTAAAACAAATTATATAACATCTTACTATTAGTAACAAATGTTTTTATAATTAATTACTTGACGTAAATTAATTACGAATGTATACTCACTTACATAAAGTAACTAAGTTGTTTTATGTAACTAAAACTCTTTTCTTTAAATGGCCAAAGTTGTAATGATACATATTGCATATAAGCTGAGAGAAAAAAGAATAGCATCTGTAAAAACACTTACGTTGTGTAAGTTAAACAATAAAAAATATAACAATGGAAGAGAATTTTTAGAGATTCTCAATACTAGGAGGTACCTAATGGTTACAACAGATACAATTCATATGTTAGAAGATAAAATTCAATTTATACATCAAGATGGAAAGGATATTTATTTAGTAGGACCTATCAAATTGCCAATTAATTTATATGGGGAGACTAAAATTTTCCAATGGTATTCTTGGTTACAATGTAGTGAGGTTACAAATAGTGTAGAAGGAATTATCAAAAAACTCTCATCTATTAATTTAGCTGATATGCAGCAATCTAGTGTGCTTGTATATGGTGATTTTGAGAATTCTGAAGATGCCCTAATTCGTATGCATAGTATTTGTCACACCGGTGATATCTTTGGTAGTAAACGTTGTGACTGTGGATTCCAATTAAAGCAGTCTTTACAAATGATTACAGAACATGGTTCAGGTGCTTTATTTTACTTAGCGAATCATGAAGGAAGAGGAATTGGTTTGTTTAGTAAAGCAATGACGTACCTCTTGCAAGAAAATGGGTTAGATACAGTAGAAGCTAATCTGAACCTAGGCTTTGAAGATGATGTTCGAAACTATGATGATACAATTGAAGTATTAAAAGCGCTACGCTCAAAACCTGTAAAACTTATTACAAATAATCCAAAAAAATTAGAAGCGTTACAAAAAGCTGGATTAAATGTTACGAGTCGTGAACCGTTATGGGGTGATATCTCAGAGTTTAATGAGAAATATTTGCAAACGAAGATTCAGCGTTCTGGACATTTTGAAGGGGGACACTTACATGCTTGAGCATGAATTGTATATGAAGCTAGCACTAGAAAATGCCAAGGCTATGAAGGGACAAACGACTCCAAATCCATTGGTTGGATCTGTAATTGTAAATGATAATCGAATTGTAGGGGTCGGAGCACATATGAAGGCCGGAGAACCACATGCCGAAATACATGCGATACGTATGGCTGGAGAACAGGTACGTGGTGCTACAATCTATGTAACTCTTGAACCTTGTTCTCATCATGGTAGAACAGGGCCTTGTGCTGAAGCAATTGTACAAGCAGGAATTAAGAAGGTAGTAGTTGCTACACTTGATCCAAACCCGCTTGTTTCTGGACGTGGAATTAAAATTCTACAAGATGCAGGTATTGAAGTACTTGTAGGAGTGTGTGAAGAAGAATCTAAAAAAATGAATGAAGTCTTTAATAAATATATTTTGACAAAGCGTCCATTTGTAACGATTAAATCAGGAGTTACATTAGACGGTAAAATCGCTACGTCTTCATCGGATAGTAAGTGGATTACATCTACAGAAGCAAGACAAGAAGTACACCAAATACGAAACGAAAATGCGGCTATTTTAGTAGGAGCGAATACTGTTCAAAAGGATAATCCATCATTGACAACGCGTATTCCAAATGGACGAAATCCAATTCGAATAATATTGGACTCGACATTACGCATACCGATGGAAGCTAATGTTGTTACAGATGGAGAAGCTCCTACCTGGATATTTACAACAAGTAATCATGCAGCGAAAAAAAAGATAGCATTAGAAAATGCAGGAGTTAAAGTATTTGTTACTAGCGGAGAAAAGCATATAAACTTACATGAAATGCTTGATGTTTTAGGGCAAAAAGGAGTTTCCTCCCTGCTTATTGAAGGTGGTGGAGAGGTAAATGCTTCGTTTATTGAAAATAAATTGATGGATAAACTTATATTATATGTCGCACCAAAAATTATTGGGGGCAGATTGGCGCCTAGCTTTGTAGGGGGGACTGGTATTACTAAAATGCAAGATGCAATTGAATTTAAGGATATATCATTTACCCAGGTTGGAAAAGATTATAGATTTATTGGCTATCCAGAATATCGGAACATATAAGGAGAATAAAAGCTACTTATATGTTCCGATAAATGGATTGCAGAAAGGAGCGATGAAGAGTGAAGTTTGGATTTGATATCGATGATACATTAATTGATTTAAGGCAGCATGCTTTTCATTTATATAATAAGAAATTAAACAAAAAAGTAGGATTGGATGTATTTCATTCTTTAAAAACAATTGAAATTCATGAAGCATTTGGCATGACTTCGGAGGAAGGCAGTCATATGTGGAATAGTTTGCTGGATGAGATTTATTATACTTCTTGTTCACCGTTTCCATATGCAGTAGAGACATTACAAGAATTAGAAAAACAGGGACATGAAATATACTATATAACAGCACGGCCTAAAGAACATGGAGAGCAAACAAAAAAATGGTTAATAGAAAAAGGTTTTCCGGTACATGAAGATCGCTTTTTCTATGGAATGAAAGATGAAGAAAAAATACACTTCATACAAGAAATGAAATTAAACTATTTCTTTGATGATAAGCCAGCTGTCTTAGAAACGTTAATAGGAAAGCCAATAAAAGTGTATGCAAAAACTACTTCTTACAATCAACATCTCAATATCCCGCGTATTACAAGTTGGACAGAGTTAGGAGATATTATAAAGAAAGAAATGTGAGGATTTAACTGGCAAATCAAATAGAGCTAAGAGTATATTGAGTGTTACAATTTTAGAGGAAAGACATAGGTGTTATGTCTTTCCTTATTTTTTAATACTATCGTTTTTATTAGTGTGATGTGCTAGGAGTACTTCTAATAGAGAGGAAATAGAAAAATGAGCAATAAGAAAAATATTTTTAAGCTAGTCTTGTATAGCAGTGTAATTTATATATCAATGATGGGTTCCCCTGGTGCCACAATATTTTTGGATATTTTGGATGAGAAGTTCAAGAATTAATAGGGTGTGTTCATAATCATGAATTTTTGGAAAACCAAAATTACAATGTTAGGTTATTTTGAATCAGTAGTGGATGATATGCAAAATTGCATATCACAAAATAAACATCGTAATTTTTGGATTCTTGGTATAAAATACATTACTTAAACTATATATTAGAATGGAGAAAGTGAATTGGAATTATTAAGAAACAGTAAGGTTGGTACAAAACTAAACATATTAATAACTATATCAAGTATTGCATGTATAGTATTATCCCTAATAGGGTTTTGGGGATTAGAAAGAGGGAAAAGTACTTCCTCTAATATGTATGAGGATAATTTACTACCAATTGAGTGGATTGGTATTGTAGAATCTAATTTTTATCATGTTAATATGAACTTTATGGAAATTATGGTATCAAAAGATGAAAAAAGAATGGATGAATTAATAAGAGAAATGGACGGAATTCGTCAGGAAAATGATTATCTCTTAAAGCAGTTTGAGGCTAAAGTTATTTCTACTAAAGAAAAAGAATTATATAACACGTTTTATGAAACATTTAATAAATTAAGAACTCAAATGAAGAAAGCGCAAGAATTAGGGAAATCTAATAATGAGGAAGCATATGCATATTACCTAAAAGAGATTGAACCTAATATGCAAAAATCAATAAAATCAATTCGTGAATTAATTTTATATAATAGTAATAATGCAGAGTTTTTACAGAAGGAAAATAATAATAGTGCTCAAAATACAATGATAATGTTTGTTAGTATTTCGCTTTTAGCAATTTTGATAATTATATTAATTGGATATATTATTAAATTAACTATCCGAAAACCACTTGTGTTACTACAAAATGATATGGAAAAAGTAGCAGCTGGAGATTTAACAACACGTACTCCTTATAAAGCAAATAATGAATTAGGGCATATTGTTCAGTCTTTTAATAGTATGTTAGATAACCTTCAACAATTAATTGCGAATGTTAAGATGACAACACAAGAGGTTATTTCTACTACGGAGGGCGTATTACAAGATACAAATCGAGCGTCTAGTATTTCAAATGAGGTTGTACAGACTGTTTTAGAAGTAAAAACAAAAATAGAAGGACAGGTAACTAGTATTCAGGAGAGCTCATCCTCAATGGAAGAAATTACAACAGGGGTGCAAACTGTAGCTGAATCTTCAGCAGTAGTCGCTGAGGTAGCAGTAACGACTACAGAACGAATAAATATCGGTAGTGAAGTGATAAATCACTCTATTCTTCAAATGAATAGTGTGCATGATGTTGTCGAGGAAACATCAAAAGTAATAAATAAACTTGTTACACGTACACAACGGATTGATACAGCTCTCGCTGCAATTACTAATATTGCCGAACAAACGAATCTTCTTGCCTTAAATGCCGCTATTGAAGCGGCACGTGCTGGAGAGAATGGGAAAGGATTTGCAGTGGTTGCCGCAGAAGTTCGAGACTTGGCTGAGCAATCTAAAGAATCTGCAAAGGAAGTGAATCATTTAATAAAATCCATTCAACAAGATACTCAAGATACAGTTAATGTCATGCGAAAAGGCCAACAGAAGGCAGTAGAAGGAAAAGAAGCTGCCCACAAAGCGAATCAAACCTTCTTGTCTATTATGAGAGATATTGATAAGATTACAAGTCAAATTCAAGAAGTATCCGCAGCGACAGAAGAGATGTCTGCTGGTACAGAAGAAGTAAATGCTTCTCTTTCGCTAGTTTCTGAAACTGCAACGGATGTGAAAAAGGAGACGCTTCAAACAGTAAATTCAATTCAATCACAGGCCGTATCAATTGAACAAATATCAATCCAATCCAACAAAATGAAAGAAAAGGTGGAAGAATTAAGGGGATTGGTTTCAAAATTTAATATTACAGAATAAGATAATTTATTCAATTATAAATGTAATAACATGTATGAAAACACATGAAGACTTAAGGGGCTTCGTGTGTTTTTTTATTGAATAATGTATGAAATAATATTGGATCATTACAAGATATCTCGAAATTTTTCGTTAAACATTAATATATGCAAAATTACATATATTTAATGATTGATAATCATGAGCTAATGTAACTATAATAATTACACTAATAAGTAACTTACTGACGACAGTTATAAGTAAAGAAGGAGGGTTTTATTGTATTTTGTATATAAAAAATAGAAAAGGAGATATGTAAATGAAAAGGCTACTTGTTATAGGCATCATGTATACAATGTTTTTCCTCATAGGAAATATACACTTACATGCTGATGAACGAACAAATGTAAAAGAAATTACTAGTTTAGAAGAGCCTACTTGGATATTTCAGGCGGGCATAAGTAAGGGTAAATATCACGATCGACAAGATTTAGGATTTATTTTGCAGAGAAATACACCATTAAAGGTAAGACAAACGAATCCTAATTTTAAAGACAAATTAACATTACGTTTATTGTCTAATGACTCTAAAAATGAAAAATCCATACAAGTAGGAAATGAATGGATTACCATTCAAGGTGATACGCCTTTAGTTCCTTTCATAGATACTCCGTATGGTGAAGAGCACGCTGTACTTGAGTACCAAGTAGGGAATGAAAGTGCTACTAAACCTCTTCCCATTTATAAACAACAAGGAAGTGTATCTCAATTTTTTAGTACATGGGATCAATTTGATGGAGAGTATGCGTTACTTCAAGGGGAGAGTTTTCAATTATTTATACCTAAAAAAGATAAAGAAATAGTAAGGTCTTTAAAAGATTTTCAATCATTGGATGAGTTAATTGCGTATTATGAAAATATTTTTGCGATGTATGATTCAATTATTGGTTTAGATGGTTCAGCGGTTGAAAATAAAAAAAGTCAAAATCGTTATTTTTTAAAAGCAGATATATCCGGTGCTGGCGGTGCCTATTATGGTGCAAATTGGACAGCGAATAGTTCAGATAGTACAAAGATGTGGTTAGATAAACTGAGTTGGGGAACTTTACATGAAATCGCTCACGGATACCAAGCTGGTTTTGATAATCAAGGAATATTTACAGGAGAAGTTTCTAATAATCTATTCGGTGTTCAATATCAATATAGTAAATATGGAAAAAAAGCAGATCAAGTTGGTTGGTTGTTTAATTTCGGGAAAAAGGAACAAGTAGAACGGAATTTATATAATGCTTTAATGAAAGAAAATAAAAATTATGATGACTTAGATTTACGACAAAAACTTATTCTTTTAACGATGGCGAAACAAAAAGCTGGCGATGAAGCTTTTGCAAAAATGTATCAAGGTTATCGAAAACTAGCTAGCAATGCTGCTTTTAAAAAAGGTGACCATTCTTTACCAGATTTAATGAATCAGTATTATAGCGAGAATGTACAAGTTGATTTTACACCCGTTTTTGAAAGATGGGGCTTTAAGCTTAATCATAAACAAATAGAGATGAATAGGGCGAAAGGTTATCCGGCAATGACTTCTTTAGCGTATATAGTGCCTGAATCACAATTAGCTAAGGCGAGAGCTCTAGTTGATCCTGATATTCCGATAAACTCTAACTTTGAAATAGTTACGAATCAGCAAATTGCTTCACTTGGGTTAAAAGGGAATTTGCATATCCATTTAAATACAAATGAAATAGATACATTGAAAGGAAGAAAGATTAAATTAAAAGAAGGGAATACAGTTGTTCAAGAAAAAACAATTGAAACAGCAGATATCAATTTACAAGACGTACCAAATGGGGTTTATACGGTTGAAATTTCAGGTGAGAAAATGGATAGAATGTATCATTTCCGTTCGTATTATGCCTATGTAAAGGAAAAGGATAATAGTCTAACGATTGATGTTAACGAAATGAAAGTGAGCAATTTGGTAAATGAAACGATTCAATTCCTAGGATTAGGAGATGATCAGTTTGCCGAATTAAATACAGACTTAGAGCAAAAGCGGGCTGTTTTTACGGTTACTACTAAAACGCCTCATAGCTATTATGCAGATGAAAAATACGCATCAATAGAGGTGTTTAATGAGAAAGGTGAAAAAATTTATACGAAGGAAATGGAAGGGACAAATGTAACGATTGTAAAAGATACTATTCCACTAAAAGAAGGATATAAAATTAAAATCTATCATGATGAAATAAAAAAACGATTAACTAGTAAAGCTACTATTATTAATCCTATGAATAAAACGAATGAATTTATAATGACAAAATGGGGACTGAAAAATACTTATTTAAAAAATAATCCAGAAGAAAATCTTATGAAAAGAATTGATGAAGAAATGGAAGAAATTATAAGTAATCCGGTTTTAAAAGAGATACCAATGCAAAAATTAGAAATGAAAAAGAATGTGTGGATGGCGATAAATATGTTATCAGAACCACAAAAAATAACGTATATAAATAAATATAAAGATAGCTTATATAATGAGTAATTTTTGAGGAATGAAATGAATCTAAAAGTAAAGACGCAATCTATCTATATTATGAGGAATCACAATTCATAAACAGTAGATAAACATAGATAGTTTGAAATATCTATGTTTCCAATTTTGAAAAAACATTTATTTAACTTAATAATAAGATTATAAAGGAGTAAGAATATGAATAATTTCGTAAAGGTAGGTTTAACTACAGGAGTGGTGTTATCGGCGATTATGCCCTATGGAGGAGTGCATGCGGAAACAGAAGATTTAAAAGTGGAAACAAAGGAAGATACGTTCCGAACAGGTAATTTAACAGCACCTTCTCAAAATTCGGCAGAAAATGTAGCAAAGGATGCACTAAAAGGAAAAACAGAACAAGCATTATCATCAAAGCAAGTTAATACGGAATCCAAAGTTAATTATAATGTTACGCAAAGTCGTAAATCTTATGATGGTACTACATTGGTACGTCTTCAACAAACGTATGAAGGACGTGATGTATACGGATATCAACTAACAGCACATATTAATGATGATGGTGTACTTACGAGCGTTTCAGGGGATAGTGCCCAAGATCTACAACAACAGGAAGATTTGAAACAACCTATTACTTTATCAGAAGAGGATGCAAAAAAAACAGCTTTTCAACATCTATGGAAATAATCTCACATTTATTGAAGAACCAGAAATTAAACAAGTGGTATATGTAGATGAAAATACAAATAAAGCTACAAACGCATATCAAATTACTTTTAGTGCATCTACACCTGAATATGTATCTGGTACAGTATTAATTGATGCTTTTGGTGGTAATCTATTAAAAGAACTCGTTCAAAAATTGGGTATACAAGTAGATAGTAGTATTGTCCAATCTGCGACAGCAAATAAATCACAAGATTCTTCAAGATTAACAGGTACAGGAAAAGATGACTTAGGTATTAATCGTACGTTTGGAATTACGCAGCGAAGTGATGGAACGTACATGCTTGCAGATTATTCTCGTGGTAAGGGAATTGAAACATATACTGCTAATTATAAAGATTATAATAATTATAGAAGAAATGTATGGGGTTATCTCGATGATTTAGTAACAAGTAATTCTACAAATTTTACTGATCCTAAAGCAGTTAGTGCTCATTATTTAGCAACGAAAGTATATGATTTTTATCAAGAAAAATATGGCCGTAACAGCTTTGATAATAACGGACAAAAAGTAATTTCTGTCGTTCATGGTTGGAACACAAATGGTACGAATAAAGGAAATCCTAAGCAGTGGTTCAATGCATTTAGTAATGGAGCTATGCTAGTATACGGAGATCCAATTGTTAGAGCATTTGATGTGGCAGGACATGAATTTACACACGCGGTTACAAGAAATGAGTCTGGACTTGAGTATGCAGGAGAAGCTGGTGCAATTAATGAGGCTCTATCTGATATTTTAGGAGTAGCAGTTGAAAAGTATGCTAATAACGGAAAGTTCAATTGGACAATGGGAGAACAATCAGGTCGTATTTTTAGAGATATGAAAAACCCATCATCTATCTCTTCTAGATATCCGGAGGACTATAGACATTATAATAACTTACCTATTGATGCTGACCACGATCATGGTGGTGTACACACGAACTCTAGCATTATTAATAAAGTAGCTTACTTGATTGCTAGTGGTGGAAACCATAATGGAGTAAACGTACATGGCATTGGAGAAGATAAAATGTTTGATATTTTCTATTATGCAAATACGGATGAATTAAATATGACTTCTAACTTTAAAGAATTAAAAGAAGCTTGTATTCGTGTAGCAACGAACTTATATGGTAAAGACTCATTAGAAGTACAAGCTGTCCAACAAGCCTTTAAAGCAGCTTATATTTAATAATATTGCGATGAATTATAAACCCTTTTATTTTAATATAGTGATTAATTTGTGTGTATAGGCAAAAACCTTGTAGAATTTTTCTGCAAGGTTTTTTTGAATGTTATCCCGCTATTTGCCGGGCAGTAAGACCCCGCCCTAAAATTCAGCGGAAGAAAAGAAGTTAGGTGGGGGTCGGGCTGATTAAAGTTTCACTTTATGTTATATGGTTTTTAGTTAATTAGGATAAAAAATAATCCTATAACTGTATGTAAGAATGTGTAATTTTACACTCTTTTTTATGATAGAAAAGGATACTACGTTAGTAAATATAAAAAGTTAGAAATTATAGTATATAGGGCACTTTTTTGTTCCTATGCAACTTTAAAGTGCGTAATTTTCTTTCTAGTTAATATAGATCATAATGGTATTTACTGGTTGGTTTTAGCTTTACTCTGCTGTTGATGTGATTTTTTAACATGACAATGATTAGAATCAGAATTATCGAGTAGATCTAAATGATGATAATTTCGATTTTTAATTCAGTACAGAGTGCAATAGCTACATAATTTTCGTTTATACTCTTTCGAAAAAAGGGTGGATCTGCTTATTTTCTGTTAAAGATAAGAGAAGTGAACCACAATATAAACGTAATTATTTATTCCAACGTAAGTCAATCATGTAGCACATGAATTTGGAGGAATCTATATGCATATGCAATTAAAAGGAAAAACAGCACTGGTTACTGGATCTACGGCAGGGATTGGAAAAGCAATTGCCACTTCATTAGTAGCGGAAGGAGCTACTGTACTTATTAATGGACGCCGTGAAGAAAATGTTAATCAAACGATAAACGAAATTCGAGCGCAGTATCCGGATGCTATTCTTCAACCTGTAGTAGCTGATTTAGGAACAGAACAAGGGTGCCAAAATGTGATTGAAAAGTACCCTGAAGTAGACATTCTTATTAACAACTTAGGAATTTTTGAACCTGTAGAATATTTTGATATCCCTGATGAAGATTGGTTTAAATTGTTTGAAGTCAATATTATGAGTGGTGTTCGACTTACTCGCTCGTACTTGAAAAAAATGATTGAAAGAAAAGAAGGAAGAGTCATCTTTATTGCTAGCGAAGCAGCTATTATGCCATCTCAAGAAATGGCTCACTATAGTGCGACTAAAACGATGCAACTTTCACTTTCTCGCAGTTTAGCTG
>WPCI01304448.1_pt1 | contig 23514 bp, 18 predicted proteins | sample 5399871 | NCBI WGS metagenome assembly WPCI01 (sample SAMN12869469, study PRJNA574797) | sludge metagenome | isolation source: wastewater treatment of pH7 | place: China:Beijing | collected 2019-05-20 | reverse complement strand
GCACCGTATAAAGTGATGATTAAACTGCCGCTGCCTGCTGCGGTAGTGCCGGTTGAGCCTGGGATCAAAGCCATCACCAAGGATAGCACTCCCGAGCTGAAGTGGAACCCTGTTGATTACGCGGCAACCTATGAATTGCAGGTGTCGAAAAACAACAAGTTTATTCTGTTGTCGGATGAATTCCCAATTGACCCTGTAAATGGATTAAGTTACTCCTTGACTGAGCCGTTGGTGGATGGGGTTTACTACTGGCGTGTAAGGGCGTTGAACAGTGTTGGCACATCTGGTAACTGGAGTGCGGTACGCTCATTCACGGTGGATACCGTTGCGCCACTCAGTGCACCGGCACTGAACCAACCGCTGAACCGCGCTTTAATCAATGGGGGTACACCGACGTTCTCACTGAAAACCGTACCTGGCGCTTCTTATTATCAGTACCTCGTTACTGCCGATAATGTTTGTGAAATTGCAGGCGCACTTGCTGACAGTGGAGAGAAAAACACGAAAACAAGTTGGACGGTACCGGCAGCATCTGTGTTGGCGTATGGCGACTACTACTGGTGTGCGCGAGCAATAGACGCGGCGGGGAACGCTTCGACATGGTCAGAGGTGCGCTCCTTTTCGGTTACATTCCAAAAATCTCCAGCAGATGGGTTTGTAACCGGAACGACAATGCCCACCTTTGGCTGGTACGCTGTGCCCGGCGCACTGGGTTATAAACTCGAGGTTGAACCCGTGGTTGAAGCCGGAAACACGGCAACGCGCATATACGAAATTTATCTTGGTCCGGTAACCAGCCATGCCATTCCATCCATCAAAGCGTTGGATCCCGGCAAGTATCAGTGGCGCCTGTTGGTGCGCACTGCCAGCGGATATCACGAAACACCATATAAAACCTTTGTCGTCCTGCCACCGGCGCCGCTTTTATCCAAGCCGGAAAACAATAAATATGCAACCACAGCCATGCCCACCCTGGAGTGGAACTCTGTAAATGGAGCAGCAAAGTACATCATCCAGGTGGATGTAAACGCGAAGTTTAATTCCAGCAGCCTCAAACAATGGGAGAAAACCGACCTGCTTTATGAAGTGCCTGCCCCAGGAATTAGTGATGGGAAGTATTTCTGGCGGATTCAAGCGGTGAACTACAATGACGATAAGGGCGCCTGGTCGCAGACGTGGACTTTCATGGTAGACACCAAAGCACCCGACAGCCCAATGACAAAGGCGCCCTTACCAGGAGCCTTTGTGTTTAGTATGACACCGCAGTTCACGGTCAATGGGGTGAATAGCACCTCTTATTACCAGTTTATTGTCCGCACTGATAGCAGCTGCGAACCTACGAACGCACTCGCCAATAGCGGGATGGTGAACACCAAAACAAGTTGGACGGTACCGGCAGCATCTGCGTTGGCGTATGGCGACTACTACTGGTGTGCGCGATCAATAGATGCGGCGGGGAACACGTCGGTGTGGTCTGCTCCGCTTCTTTTTACCGTAACCATCCAGAATCAGCCGGCAGCAAACTCGTTAACGACGCTTTCGACCCCGAAGTTCACCTGGTACGGGGCACCCGGCGCGACAGGTTACCAGCTCCAGGTGGAGCCGGTTGCCAGCGGCGGCAATCCTGCGATAAATGATTACGCCGTAAGCCTCGGCAAGGTGACCATCCACACAATCCCCGTAAGTCAAGCGCTTTTCCCCGGCAAGTACCAATGGCGTCTGATTGTGAACACTGCATCCGGAAGCCTGGAAACCCCGTGGCGTGAAGTGGTCATACTGCCGTCGCCGCCACTGCTGACTTCACCTCCCAATGGATCCACATACAATTTGCTGAACGCAGATCCGCTTGAATTGACCTGGAGCCCAGTCGCAGGAGCGGTCAGTTATCTGATTGAGGTGGATAATAACAGTAGTTTTTCAAGCCCTGAAATTTCGCAAAGTCTTGAAATTGAACCACCCTTATCTGTCCCTGAGACCAGCTTTAATGTGACCTTCCCATTTGCTGGCAAGTTTTACTGGCGCGTCGCAGCGGTTGATTACCTTGGCAATACAACCTACAGCGCTGTACGGACGATAACGGTGAAGGCTCCGTAGAATTTTTCGACAGCATATCAATCAATAGTTCTTTGATACAAGCCTGCGCCTTTAACCGCAGGCTTTGATCTTTTAGGGGTTCCCTCAATAAAAAAACAATCCTGCCAATGCAGGATTAAGTTGTTCGTTGCCGGTTGGAAACCAACGCTACGGCATTCCCCAGCCGCTCGTGGCGGTGGGAGTGGGGGAGGGTGTGAGAGTGGGGGTGGGTGTGATGGTGCCTGGTGTGGTTGTGATGGTAGGTGTGAGCGAAGTTACTGGCCTTGCGGTGACGAGGATCAGCGTCGGGGTGATTGTCGGGGTGGACAATGGGGTGGAAAATACGGTGATGGGGTCGGTATCTCCGTTGGAGATCGCCTTCACATAGTCTATTCCATTGCGGCAGCCGCCGGCAAGATTCGCGGCAACATGCAGCCAATCCAACGGATCGCCAGCGTCATAAGTTCTCGTCAATGCATGGAAAAGGCAGCCTGGCCCGGCGTTGTAATTGATGAGAGTGAAGCGCCATAAATCATCGTGAGAAACGACTTCGCCTGAAGACAATCCCGTCAGGTTATAGAGCATCTGATTCACCTGGGTGCAGTTTCCCACAATCGTTTCGCCGAAGATTCTCACGGTGAAGTTCGCCTGCTTTAGGTCAATGCCATTTTCGCAGTCTGTGCAGCTTGCATCAGCATTCTGTACCAGGGCTCCCCGCAGGGTGGTTTGCTCAGTAATGGTCAGATTGCCGTAACCCTTGTTGCAGGTGGCGTTGGAGAGTACTAATGGACAGAATTGCGTATAGAACGAGGGGTTCCACAGCAAGGCGGCTTCAGCGCCGTCTTCAGTCAATTGTCCCAATCCCACTTCTTCTACACTGCGGTAAATTCCAGGCCAAAGCTGGCTTTCGCGGGCAAACACATTCTTTAACAGCAAAGCGGGGATGCCGGTTTCGGCAGAGGTGAGCATGATTTCTTCATCAAACTGGTTTTGCCATTTGTTCACTTCTTTGCGGGCGACCTCGATTCCGCATTGGTTTGCCGCCTGGAAATACTCCAGGCCGCCGTTGGGACATACCATGGCATCTACCACCCCATTTTGAATCAGTTGAGCGGCGAGGAAGTGCAGCGGCAGCGAGGTGGAGAGCCCGGTGCTATCGGCCGGGGATTTTAACCAGGCAGGCGGGCCATTTACGGAAGGGAAGGATTGCCAGATCGCTGCACAGGTAGAGGCTTCTTGCGCCTGCCATTGCGAACTGATGATGTCTACATATACACCAGAGCGCGACGGGCTGCCTGGAGCATCGGCGGGCATATCAGCCCAGGGTAATACGCGGATAAGCGCGGTGTATTCGTCAGTCTTATCGCCGAAACTGGATTCAGCCCAAAAGGTTAACTTAAAGCCCTGGCTGCCTGTGCGCCACAATGGCAGTGAGCACTCGCTGCCCTCACAGGAGAAGGGCGTGCCGGCGTAATCTCCGCTGATGCGGATGATGCGTTCGTTGGCAAGTTTTTCCTCTCCAACCAGCAGCAAGCGCGGCTCGCCTTCCCACTTGTTTGTGGTTCCCGGCAGCACATAGCCGGTTACCGTCACCCAAACTGTTGGAGGAGGGAGTTCAACCGGAATTTCTCGCTTCTCAAACGAAGAACCGGTGTTTTGCATGAAAAGCCCGCTGCAAGGCCCCTGTTGATCGGGTAATACATTGCAAGGCGGTGTGGTAAGCCAATCATTAAGCACACCATCTCCGCAAATGTTCTGTATTTCTAATTCAGTGGGTGCGCCTTCGTGATCGATGTTAATTTGGCAAACAATCTGATTATCTGTCCAACGCGCCAACAGCCAATCATGGCTGTTAGAATCGACGGTAATCCAGGTTACCCGTTCTGGGGGTTCGTTTTGGGCAAGTACAATGGGCGTACCGCCGCTTATCCCGGAAAAAAGCAACATTAAAATACCCAAAAATATGATGGGATTGAGAAAATGTCTTCTTAAATAAAGTAAAGCCCCTCTAATCAACATTTAATTGAAGTCTTCCTCAAGTGATAGAATAGCATAGTTTAGGAAAAAAGTAAACAAATAGCAGCATCAAATCCAACATATAATAGTACAGACACTACCGAACGAAAACGAAAAAGTAGAGGTAGATTGGCACAGCAATCCGACTGGCGCGAAAACGACACACCGGTGTTTCTTATCTCCAATGGTTCACTGATATCATTGATGCAGGAAACACTGGCTCGAGGAAAGACATTTCGTTTCATCGCACATGGTGATAGCATGGCCCCTTTCATATGTGATGGAGATGTGTTGACGATCTCACCGCTGCCATCAGGAAGAATCGGTTTGGGGTGTGTGGTAGCCTTTACACGGCAGCAAACCAATGCCCTGGTTGTTCATCGGGTGATTGCGCGTAAAGATGGGGCTGTTCTCATCCATGGCGACAATTTGACCGGGGTTTCTGACGGCTGGGTAACGTTTGAGTACCTGCTTGGATGTGTCACGCATGTAAGCCGTAATGGCAAGACCGTCTCATTGGGGCTGGGGTTCGAGCGTTACGCGATTGCCTGGCTCTCGCGGAAACATTGGCTGAACCCGCTGCGGGCGTTTGTTGCCAAGCTACGCGGGCGGGCATAATTGGGCGGTTGATGCAGCGCCAATTCATTTAGGGGATTAGAAGGTGATAAAACACCTTCTCAAAATGATACAATTAAAAAATACAGGTAAAAATGCGTCATTGGTTTGAGCTTTTGTCTTCCGGCTTTTCTCGCCAGCCTACTGAAGATCCCCTCAGCGGAGAAACTTCTAAGGGCAGCCTTTCGAGTTTAAAAGTACTGAAACCGTATCTCAAAAAACATTACAAGCTGGTGCTTTCAGGCATTCTGATAATTTTCCTCGTCAGTCTGCTTGCATTTCCAACACCGCTGGTCAATCGATTTCTGATTGACGACGTGATAATGGCGAAACGGCTGGACTTGTTGGTGTGGGTGGTTGCTGCCCTGGTGGTTATTAAAATCGGCAGCGGAGCCACCTCGATGGCGCAAACCTATATCTTCACCAAACTGCAGAATGACGTCTCGATCGATTTGCAGCGCAATTTGCTTGACCATCTGCTCGAATTACCCAAGGCGTTTTTTGATGAGGAAGAAACCGGCTACCTGATGTCGCGTGTTTCCATGGATGCACAAGGAATCACCTGGTTCTTTTCACAGACGACGGTAAACATCATTTCCAATGTACTGCGTCTGATTGGAGGCGCTGCCTTTCTTTTCTGGCTCGAGTGGCGGCTGGCGTTAATTTCGTTATTGATACTGCCGCTGTTGGTTTTGGTAATTCGTGTTTTCTCAAGCCGGATTCATGCCCTCAGCCATCGTGGCATGGAACAACGCGCCAATGTCAACTCCAGGCTTCAGGAAACCCTCTCTTCCATTCCACTGATTAAGGCGTTCACCTCAGAAGAAAAAGAATCACAACGTGTTATTGAAGAATTGGAAAACTCGCAGCGTATCACGATGGAGCAAAATGTTGCCTGGTCGATGATTTCTTCGGTGTTAAGCTTTGTGCCCGATGTTGCCCGCGCCGTTGTTCTCATCCTTGGCGTGATTTGGATCATCCAGGACGAGTGGACGCTGGGATCGCTGCTGGCGTTCCAATCCTATATGGGGTTTGTATTTGGTCCGGCGATGTTCCTGGCAAATGTGAACATTGAGCTGCAAAATGCCCTGGCTGCTTTGGAGCGGGTGACCGTATTAATGGGTGTGGTTCCCGAAGATAAGGGCGGCGGTGTTTCGGTCAGTCACTTACAGGGGGCAGTCAAATTCTCGCAGGTGAGCTTCGCTTACAGCGAGGATGAAAAGGTGCTGGAAGATGTTTCGTTTGAGGTGCAGCCTGGCGAACACATTGCCATCGTTGGTTCGAGCGGGGTAGGCAAAACGACATTGATCAGCCTGCTGATGCGCTTTTACCAGCCGCATAGCGGAGAAATACTCTATGACGGCGTACCCGCCGCAGAATACAACCTGCAGGAACTCAGGCAGCGCCTGGGGTATGTCGCACAATCTACGCAATTATTGGCGGGCACACTGCGCGAAACACTATGTTATGGCAGCCCTGATGCCGCTGAGGATGAGCTTGAACGGGTGATACAAATCGCTGGGTTGGACGAGTTCATCCATGGTTTGCCAGATGGGTTGGATACAATAATCAGCGAAAAAGGCGCCAACCTTTCAGAAGGACAAAAGCAGCGGCTGGCAATTGCACGCGCCTTGCTCAAAGACCCAGATATCTTGATTATGGATGAACCATCGGCAGCTTTGGACAGCCTGGTGGAACGTTCGATTTTTAACAACCTGCCGCGCGAGGTAACCGGTAAAACACTTTTCATTGCCGCACATCGAATTTCGACAATTCAACGCGCTGACCGTGTGCTGCTGCTTAAAGACAAGCATTTGGTTGGTTTTGATACACATGATGGGTTGCAGAAAACCAATGAATATTATCGCTCGCTGATGAACCTGGGTTAAGAGGTTTAGCGTGAGATTTATGGATTATACTTAGGGCACTATCCGCAAGAAGGGTTGGAATTATTTATGGACAATAACTTCGAAGATCGAAGCAGCATCGAAAGCCTGATTGATTACGCCCAAATATTGTGGCGCTGGGCTTGGCTGCTCATATTGGTAGCGCTCATTGCCGGGGGAGCAGCATATTACATTTCTAACCTGCAACCTCGCGTTTACCAATCTTCAACGCGGGCAGTGGTTAATGTATCTACCGGTTCTGAGTATTACGACGCATACGCAGCCGCCTACGGTGCTCAGCGTTTGGCAACCACCTACGCCCAGACGATGATCACGCCCAGTCTGCTGGAGACAGTTTCCGAAAGGCTGGGGTACAAAGTGACGGCTGATATTACGGCAACGCCTATTGTCGAATCTCCAATATTCACTGTTACGGTAATGGATGATGACCCAAACATGGCGGCAGAAATTGCCAATATGGTTGTACTTACTTTTTCAGAAAAAATCATCGCAGACCAGTCTGAACGCTATTCTGAGTTAAAACTTGGGCTTGAAGACGAAATCTCGCGTATTGACACAATTCTGACGGATATCAATGAAAGGCTCGCACTTCTTCAAATTAAAGAAACCGAGCTTGCCGAGGCAGAAGCGCGGGCAGCACAGATGGAAAAACTAGGCTTGACACCGATTGAGGTGGTCCGCGACCCAAATGATTATGTCACACGCGCACAACTTGAATTGTCGCAATCCCAATATCAAACAACCAGGTCATCGCTTTTCTTTAACCTGCAGCAGATTAAACTGACCGAAGTTCAAACGGCCACCACGATCAGCCAAATTGAACCCGCAATACCTGATCTAAAACCAATTCAGCCTCAACCTTTGAAAAGCGCTGGAATTGCCGCCGTGGTAGCCCTGATGTTTACAGCAGGTATCGTATTTCTTATAGCTTATCTGCAAGATGAAATACGTGACCCTGATGAATTTTCACGCAAATGGGGTGTGCCTGTAGTAGGCGTCATCACCCATTTTAATACGAATGAAGACAGGTTGATCACCATGAGCAAACCGCGTATGCCGGTTTCTGAAGCCTTTCGATCTGTGCGCACCAACCTTCAATTCAGCGGGATAAATACGCCATTGAAGACAATATTAATTACCAGCGCCTCGCCCTCCGAGGGCAAGTCATCCATTGTGGCGAACATTGCCACTGTTTTTGCACAAAGTGAAAACAATGTTGTGGTGGTGGATGGAGATATGCGCCGCCCAACATTGCATAAAATTTTCAAACTCTCCAACCGTCTCGGGCTATCTGATTACTTTATCCGCACGCCAGAGGAGATGAGCGGAGTAGTGAAACAAACCAAGGTAAATAACCTGAGTATCATTACCTCTGGCAGCCTACCGCCTAACCCATCTGAGTTACTGGGCTCCGCGCGCATGAAGGATGTACTGACGCTCCTTACTGAGCACTTTGATATGGTTTTGTTAGATTCACCGCCACTGCTGGCAGTGACAGATGCCTTAATTTTGGCGAAGAAAGTCGATGGCGTTTTGTTGGTGGTTGACCCCAAGAAAACCAAACGCGGTGCGATTCGGCAGGCGATCGAACAACTCCGCCGCTTGGATGCCCGCCTGCTGGGTGTGGTATTAAATAACATCAAGGTCAAGCGGTCGAGTTATTACTATAATCGCGATTACTACTACAGCAAACAATATGGCCGTTCAAGCGATGAAACCAGCCGAGTGGATGCTGCGGCGAGCGATACGAGCGCGGGGTAAAAAACCGGCCGAGGGAAAAATGTCAGCATTCACTACCGAGTCACCATCTGAAGAGAAGAGAAATTCACTCATATGCCCGTTTTTGGGTTTTGAAGATGATCCCTCGACTGCGTTGGCATACCCCGCAAACTATAACTTTTGCTATAAGTGCAAACCAATTGCCTCTGTAAGCCTGGCGCATCAACGTAACCGCTGTTTAACGGCTGAGTACTCTGAGTGCGTGGTATTTCAAACAGAAGCGTCTCTCCCTTTACCCAAAGAACTTCGCGGTGAGAAATCTTCCAAAGGCAAATCAAAGAGCTGGTTGCCTATCGCAGCGCTGGCGCTGGTTTTAATTCTGGCGCTGATTGGCGGCATCCTCATTGGCATAATTCCTATCCCTGGGTTTTCTCCGCCGTATATGGTCGTGTATGATACCGAAGAACCGGGTGCTTCACCAATCCGATCTGAAACACCGCTCGTGGCCACCCCTACACTGAGTTCAACCAAAACCCCCAAACAGACCGAGACACCAAAACCAACAGCTACGCAGCGCCTTTCACGCACACCACTCGGGCTTGGGACGCCATTTGGCGATTCTCCTGAACTGGTTATTCACAAGGTGCTCGAAGGAGAAGGGTATCTGCTGATTGCTGAAAATTTCCATACCTCTGTTGAGGCCATAAAAGCGATTAATTATCAAGCTCCCGAAGCCCTATGGTTGGGTTCGATTCTGGTAGTTCCAAAAAATACAGATGACGTTTCTCATTTGCCGCAGTTTAAGACATATCAAGTGAATGTAGAGGGATTGACGATTGAAATGTTAGCCGAAAGGTTGAATGTGGAGGTTGATCTGATGAAAGAGTACAATCACCTGCCGGCTGGAACCAACTTGAAATTGGGAGAGTGGCTGGTCATTCCGATGCATCAGGATTGACAGAAAGCCGGGGGTTGAATGCCGAACATCCTTTTTGTGTGTCACGCCAATCGTTTCCGTTCGGTGTTGGCCGCTGAACATTTCCGAAGACTTCTCGCAGGCGATAACGCTGAGGCAGATTGGACCGTAAGCAGCGCTGGTGTGTGGGCAACCGAGGGAATTCCACCCTTGCGCCAGGCGATCCAATTTGCGGCTGCAAAGCAGATGGACGTAAGTCACGTTCGCTCGAGTGAAATCAATGCACAACTGGTCGCAGAAGCTGATTTGATTCTTGTAATGGAAGAAAGCCAAAGAGAAGCCATCACTATTGAGTTCCCAGGCGCAAAGAATAAAACCTGTTTGCTTTCGACAATTGCGCTCGGTGAAAATTTTAATATTCCTGATCCGATGCTCTCTCTGGATGAAGACCCGGATGTAATTGCTGAGGAGATCATAAACATCCTCAACTCGGGGTATCAAAACATCATCTCGCGTTTCAGCCAACAGGCGTGAACATTCATCGCATGGATAAATTTGAGATAGAAGCAGAACCAGCAAAAAGCAAGAAGAAGGGGAGAAAACTATTTTGGTTGCTCCTGCTGGTGCCTTTGCTTATGCTTTGCGGTTACCTGCTCTGGACGAGCCCATTGTTCGGCAGGCAGCTTCCAGAGTTCAGCGGGCAGCAAATTGCGAATTTTACACCGCTGCCAGCAGTGACCACCTCGCCTGATGCGAAAGCCACCGAGTTACCCAAACCCGATAAAGGACCCCAAGATCAGACTGCAGATGTGACTGACAAGGTTACACCGGTGTGCGGGCAGACCGAACCCATGGTGATTCTGGCAATCGGTATTGATGAGAATGAGCAAGCCGATATGATTCGCGTTCTGAGGGTTGACTTTGTTGAGCGCGAAGTGGTCATCCTCTCTATTCCGCGCGATTTCTGGGTGCCTATCCCTGGGCTTGAGGAGCATGGCATTACACAGTTTAAGATCAACGCCGCCTATGGTTTTGGTGAATACTTCAATGGACGCGGGCAAGGGGTTGTCAAGTTCTCTGAAACGATGTATGAGAACTACGGAGTAACTTTTGACCGATACGCGGTGGCGCATTTCAGCAATTTCGTAGATTTTATTGACCAAATTGGCGGGGTAGATATTGATTTGGCAGAGCCGATCGGCGCTTATGCGAGCGCTGGACACCATCATTACGATGGAAAATCAGCTCTTCAATTTGTGAGGCTGCGAATTGCAGATCAGGATTCTTATCGGATTCAGCGACAGTCTGCAATTCTAAAAGGCATCTACGATAAGCTTACGCAGCCTGAGAATTTGATTAAATTGCCCGGTATGGGAATAAAGTTCATTCAGGATAAGACGATTATCACTGACTTGCGTTTGCAGGACGTTTCAACATTTACCTGTTTTGCGAGAGAAATTAACCGCGACTCATTGATTTTCGTGGATGTGCCCAGCGATTTTTACACACCTGGCATCACCAATTATGGCAGGTATATTCGGATTCCTAAACCTGAGGCCACGGATTTCATTCGGGGGATCATTCTAAATGGACTTGAGTAGATAGAAGTTCACCGCTATCGTTTATTGTTGATGTAATTTCGCTTCTCCTTTTTCGGAGGCAATTTCGATCTGGTTTGTTGAAGCAGAAATTTTGAGTACACCCAAACCGGCATACCTCAGTAAGTGCACAATTAAACCAATCATCGTGGTTGGAAGGTTGACGGCGATCTGGTTTTACTAATTCAGAGTAAATTGGTATAATATATCCTATAAATGCGTCAAACTGCTGATTTCGATACAAATGAGGAGTTATTTAACCATGAACGAATTAAATGAAAGCCGCAAGAACCGTGTAGAGGTGATGAAAACTCTCATCCGCCAACTTCATCAAGGGATGGCTGAAGACCAGGTGAGAAAACAACTTGAAATCTTGTTGGATGAGGCGGATTACCAGGATGTATTCATCATGGAAGTGCAGTTAATCCAGGAAGGGATACCCGCTGAGGTGGTGCAGGATCTTTGTGATACTCATACGCGGGTTTTACGCAAGCATCTTGATCTGCAGGAAACGCCGCACACAACACCCGGACACCCGATACACACGTTTATCGAAGAAAATCGTGAGCTCTCTAAAACCACTGCCCGCCTCAGGCACGTCATGCTGCTGATAGCAGCCAAGCCGGCTGATGAAGATGTAAGCGAGATGATGTTGGATGTACAACAGCTGCTGAACAACCTGATGGATGTGGAAAAGCATTATCTCCGCAAGGAAAACCTGCTCTTTCCGTATTTTGAAAAGAACGACTTGCCCGGACCGCCGGCCGTTATGTGGGGCAAACACGATGAAGTACGTGAGCTTCTCAAGACAACGCTGGAAGGCTTACAGCAGGTGAAAGAATATAAAGCAGAAGAAGCCGCTGCGTTTAATTTGTTTAGTACAGCCATTGTGGCAGATGCCATTGACGAAATGATTTTCAAAGAAGAGAAAATCATGTTTCCGACAGCGCTCGACTTGCTCTCTGAAGAGGAGTGGTACGACATCTACCTTGAAAGCGATGAAACCGGCTATTGCCTTTATGCTCCGCAATTTGATTGGATTCCAGAAGGAGAGTTCTACAAAGAGAAGAAAAAAACATCCAGTACAGATGGTAAAGTGCACATGCCTACTGGCACGGTTTCAGTGGAGGAGCTGATTGCCATACTGACCACGCTGCGCATCGACCTCACTTTCGTAGACAAAGACGATACTGTGCGCTACTTTAGTCCAGGCAAGGACAGGATATTTTCGCGCACCAGAACCGTTCTTGGGCGCAAAGTGCAATACTGCCACCCGCCGAAGAGCGTACACATGGTGAACCAGATTCTACGAGATTTCAAGGCCGGAACTCAGGATTTAGCTCGTTTTTGGATCAATATGGGCGGGCGTATGGTTGAGATTGAATACTTTGCGGTTAGAAACAACGCTGGAGAGTATCTCGGTACGCTTGAGGTGACCCAGGATGTGACAGAAATCCGCGCCTTGCAAGGTGAGCGCCGCTTGTTGGAATATGATCATTCACCGCATAAGGCTTGAACCAGGGAAAAGGATGAAAACGATGGAAATTTATGCGAAGACCAAAATAAACGACTTGTTAAAAACCTATCCTGAATTGGAAGAGAAAATAATCCAGGCTGCGCCGGCTTTTAAAAACCTGAAGAATCCGGTACTGCGAAATACGGTAGGTCGTCTGGCGACTGTTGAAAAAGTTGTCCAAATCGGTGGCATTGACTTGACCCAATTTGTAAACATGTTAAGGCGCACAGTGGGGCAGCCAGAGCTAGCGCCAGCCCCTGCGGCAATTTTAGAAATTCCTGTGCCGGTCCGCCAGGGAGAGCCTGAATGGTTGGCAGGAGACGTGCAATTCACCGTTGATGGCAGAGAACTGCTGGCGAAAGGAGAGGTGCCTGTAAACCACATTAACGCATTGCTCCCCAAGCTCAAAGATGGCAGCCTCATCGTCCTCATCACTGATTTTCTACCCGCGCCGATGATTGATGCCTTAATGAAACAAAAGCGGCAAGTTTATCATAAAACTGACCCTCAGGATGAATCAAAACACTTGACCTATATCAAGTAAGCCTGCACACGCTACTTCGAAGCATGCTAATCATAAAGGTGGATGTCAATCTCATCCACTTTTATGATTAATACTCCCTTTGGACTTTTTTGCAGGTTGGGCGAGTGTAACTTTCTTTCTGTATATATATAAACTATTTCAAAACGGCGAGTCGAAGGTACGCTTAAGGGGTTTCAACCCAAGGCGTATTGAGTGTACAGAAACACGGCACATCTCTTATCAGGCCGGGCTTGCTGCCTTGGGTAGAGTTCGGCATTATTTGTGGAGCTTTGAAGAGGTTGCTGATCGGTAAACGCAGCTTGACGTGTACTTCTATGTTTTTAAGACCGACAAGAATTTCTCAGCCGATATTGCAGTAAAAGACAGCGTAATTACTTCTGAATTCATTGCCTCGTTTTGTTTTGACTTTTCATAAACAATCTGTATAATCTTAATTAATTGTGCTTGGTTTTTTTGATCCAGGCTTTTACCCATTCCAGAGGAGGAAGAAATGTTGAAAAGATCGGTGTTTATGGTTGTAATTCTGCTTGTTGTCGGGTCACTGCTGTTGGTTAGCTGCGGCCCCAAGGCTGCCGAACCTGCGGCGGTAGATTTGAATGCTCTCACGCTCGAAGAGATCATTCAAAAAGCACAAGAAGAAGGGCACGTTGAGTCGGTGGGTATGCCTGACTCGTGGGCGAACTGGGGAGAAACCTGGCAGGAGCTAACTGCAGCATACAATATCACACATGCCGACACTGACATGAGCTCTGCAGAAGAGCTCAACATGTTTGAGAATGAGAAAGACGCCCCCACTAAAGATATCGGTGATATTGGTCTTGGCTTCACAGGTGAAGCCATTTCACGCGGACTTGTTCAGGGTTACAAAACCTCGTTCTGGGGCGTTGTTCCTGATTGGGCTAAAGCTGAAAACGGCTTGTGGATGATAGCCTACACCGGTGTGACAACATTCATCTTCAACGAAGATGTTGTTGATGAGCCAGCTCCAACCTCATGGGCAGATGTTCGCGAGGGTACCTATAAGGTCACAATTGGTGATGTGATTGGTGGCGCAACCGGCCAGGCAAATGTTTTGGCGACCGCATACGCATTTGGCGGCGATATGGACAATCTCGACCCAGCGTTTGAGTTCTGGGCTGAGATGGCGAAAGCTGGCCGCATCGACCAAGGTGATATCCTGCTGCAAAGAATCCAGGCTGGCGAAGTTCAGTTAGGCGTTACCTGGAGCTACAATGCACTCACCTATCGCGATCAGACCCCGAATTACTCCTTTGTAGTCGGCGTCCCCACTGATGGTTCCATCCTGAGTGGTTATGCTTCTGTCATCAACTTCTACGCACCCCATCCGCATGCGGCTGCCCTGGCGAGAGAATACATCTTCAGTGATGAAGGTCAAATTAACCTTGCCAAAGTTGGTGCGATTCCCACCAGAACAGACATCATCATTCCGCAGTCCATCCAAGATTCCACCCTGCCGCAATCTTCTTATGCGAACTCAATTCCTATCACTGATGCTGCCAAGTATATTGAAGTCGGCAAGACAATCTCAGCTCGCTGGGAAGAAGAGATCATCCCATTGATGAGTAACTAATCGAAAGCGGTTTGTTACCTACACTGAACACTTGAGCACAATGGGGCGTAATCACTTATTACGCCCCATTTTCTAAAGTACCGGGAGAATTTATGAAGAAAAAGACGAATGCACGTTTGTATCTGCTGGTTCTCCTCCCTTTTTTGGTGGTGGTTTTCCTCTATGAAATTCTGCCGCTGATCATGCTGATATTAAGCAGTTTCAAATCAGAAACTGACAGCAGCATCTGGTTTACATTGGAAAACTTCATTACTGCCTTTACCAAGCTTTCGTATCAAAGAGCAATCGTCAACAGTTTAAAGATTACGGTTATATCAGCATTCATTGGCATTGTGATCGGTTTCTTAGGTGCCCAGGCGCTACAAAACACGCGGGGGAAACTGCGGAATCTTTTTATAGTCATCCTCAACATGACATCAAATTTCGCAGGTGTACCACTGGCTTTCGCATATATGATTATTTTAGGAAATTCTGGCATTATCCTGCTTTTTGCAAAAACCTACGGAGTCGACTTTCTGGCGAATTTCGACCTTTATACTGGCACCGGTTTAATCATGATGTATGTGTACTTCCAAATTCCTCTTGCTACATTATTAATGATTCCGGCATTCAACGGGATTCGTGGTGAGTGGAAGGAAGCCAATAATTTAATGGGCGGTAGCGCCTTGCATTTTTGGTCCAAAGTCGGAATACCCATGTTGATTCCGAGCATTTTAGGCACCATTAGCGTGCTTTTTGCCAATGCGCTGGCAGCTTATGCTACCGCATATGCGCTATTAATGAATAACTATTCTCTTCTTTCTATCAGCATCACGGGCATGTTCACTGGCGATATGACCACCCGCCCGCACCTTGGCGCTGCACTTTCCGTGATCATGATGTTGTTAATGATGGGCGCGATATTCATTAATAATTACATCACGCGACAGTCTACCAAATGGAAAGGAGAAGCGAGATGAAGAAAAGCAGAGCTTCATCAACTTTTATCATCATCGTCATCATTTATTTACTGGTTCCACTGTTCGCAACATTGGTTTATTCAATTTTCAATAAATGGACCGGGCTGCTGCCCGAGGGGTTTACTCTGGCTCATTACAGTTCTTTGCTGACCACCAAAACCTTCCTCTTGTCGTTGGGTCGCACGATATTGGTTTGCATTATCCCCATTGCGCTCACCGTTGTAGTAACGCTGCTAGCGCTCTTCGTCGTCACCATTTACTTTCCGCGATTGGAAAAATTTGTTCAGCTTCTCTGCATGATCCCATATACCATTCAGGGAGTCATCTTATCTGTGAGTATTTTAGGGTTATACGCGGGAGTGCGGGGTTTTCTGGGAATAAGATTGGTGATGCTGATTGGCGCTTACTGCATTATCATATTGCCTTATATTTTTCAGGGAATACGCAACAGTATGCATTCAGTCAATATGCCAATGCTCATCGAAGCAGCCGAGATGCTTGGCGCCAGTAAATTGAGCGCATTTTTCAAAGTAATCGTACCCAATATCCTGCCAGGCATCACCATCTCGGCGCTGTTGGCGGTGGGAATTATCTTTGGTGATTATGTGCTCATACGGAACATCACTGGCAGTTCTTTCCAGAATGTTCAGATCTACCTGTTCCTGGCGATGAAACGATCCAGTACAGAAGCATCCGCTGTGTTCGTAATTATTATGTTGACTACCTTCTTGATTACAGCCCTGGTTCTATTCTTACAGAGTCGGGATAATCGGCAACGCGCTGAAAGCAAAGGGAGATAGCGATGTCTTATATTCGTTTTGAAAATTTGAACAAGTATTACGGTAAAAACCATGTTTTAAAAGACATCAACCTCGAAATTGAAAAAGGACAGCTTGTAACTCTGCTTGGGCCTTCAGGTTGTGGCAAGAGTACACTTCTGCGCTGCCTTGCTGGGCTTGAGGTAGTGACTTCGGGCAAGGTTATCCTTGACGGCGAAGACATTACCGAGGTCAACCCGCGCGACCGCGGCATAGGGATGGTGTTTCAGCAGTATTCACTTTTCCCCAACCTTGACGTTGCCCAAAACGTGGCTTTCGGGTTGAAGCTGAAAAAAACTCCTCAATTAAAAATCGAGAACAAAGTCAAGGACATCTTAAAACTGGTCGGGCTTTCAGATAAGATTAATAGTTATCCCAGCCAGTTGAGCGGCGGTCAGCAGCAACGTGTTGCCTTAGCACGCGCCATCGTTACAGAGCCCAAAGTATTGCTGCTCGACGAACCACTTTCTGCTATTGATGCGTTATTGAGGCGTAATTTACGCATCGAAATCAGGCGTATTCAAAAAGAGCTGCATATCACCACCTTGTTTGTGACGCACGACCAAGAGGAAGCCATGGTGATCTCCGATATGATCCATCTGCTCAGCGATGGCCGGATTGAACAATCAGGCAGCGCCATTGACTTATACTCAAAGCCGCGCACGCTTTTTGCAGCGACATTTATTGGCAATTATACGATTTTACCGGCTGTCGATTTTCAAAAAGCCAGCGGATCGCCGTTGGATTGTCAGAATGTAGCCATCAGACCGGAGATCGTGCGCATCAGCCAGGAGTTGGTGGATGATGAAGCCAAGTATCACTTACGCGGCTCGGTTCGCAACAGTCTATGTCATGGCAACATCATCCGCTACGATGTTGATTGCGGCGGTGTACGGATTAATGCCGATGTAATTTTTGAAAGCGGAATTTTACTCAACGAAGGCGATGAAGTCTATCTATCGATACCACGGGAAGGTATCATTGAATTGTAAGCCTGCTCACGGAGATGGTTTTGACGCATGATTAGCATGTATGTTTTGGGGTAGTCGTCAATGGCCGGACTATTGAGGTATTAATAATGGTATTGAATATCGCCCACCGCGGCTTTTCCGGTTCTTATCCTGAAAACACCATGTTGGCTTTTCAAAAAGCGCTCGAACTGGGCGTGGATGCGATTGAAATTGATGTCCAGCTTTCGTGCGATGGTGAACTGATGGTTTTTCATGATGAGGAATTGGAGAAACTCACAGGCAAACAAGGGTGGTTGAAAGACTTCACGGCTCACGAGCTGCGCAATATGGATGCTTCTGGTCGATTCAAAGGAATTTATGGTGTAAACGGCATCCCAACGCTTAAAGAATTTTTCGAACTCATCCGTAATACGGAAGTGATCACTTTCCTTGAGCTCAAGAACGGCATAATCTCCTATCCAGGCATCGAAGAGCAGACAGCCGCTTGCATCCGTGACTACCAACTGGAGGAGAAAATTATCCTCTTCTCGGCGAACCACCATTCAGTGATGCGCTTCGGCGAACTAATGCCTGAAGTACGGCTGCTCTTCCCGTTCGATATGTGGTATTACGATTACGGCGCTTACTGCCAGCGGCTCGGCGTGAAAGCCTGTATGCCATTTTCACGCGCGCTGAACGCGGAGGTGGTCCGTGAGATCAGAGATCATGGCGTTTTGATTTACACCTGGTCGGTGGATGAACGGCATGAAATGGTTAATATGCTGGCGTTGGGTGTGGATGGGATTGTCACCAACTATCCAGATCGCCTGAAGGCGCTGCTTTCTCAATGATAAGAAACCCTGTTTCTCTGTGCGTGTAACGCTTCTCAGGTTCGCGGCCAATGCTCAGCCGTCTCACCAGCGGAAAAACAGATTCGAACAGATTCGTCAAGGCAAAAAATATGGCAGATCAGCAAACGCTCCTTTCAGTCGGTATTGATGTCGGCACAACCACTACCCAGGTAGTATTCTCGCGGCTTGGAGTTGCCAATGTTGCGCGTTCAACCATCATCCCCAGGGTGGAGATTACCGACCGCGAGGTGTTATATCAAAGCCCCATATTCATAACCCCCCTGCTGGATCAGGAAACAATTGATGCCGACTCCCTCTATGAAATGGTGCGCCAGGAATATCTGAAAGCCAACATTCAGCCGCATCAAGTGACCACTGGTGCTGTGATCATCACTGGCGAAACTGCAAAGAAAAAGAATGCAGATGCCATCCTGTCCTCACTCTCAGGTTTGGCTGGAGACTTTATTGTGAGTGTAGCCGGCCCGCGCCTGGAAAGCATGATCTCAGGGAAGGGCTCAGGCGCAGCGCAATATTCACGCTCGCATTTTGCTACTGTCTCCAATGTGGATATTGGCGGTGGCAGCGTCAATTGCGCAGTTTTTCGCAGCGGCAATCTGCTTGGCAGTGCGGCGATGAATTTTGGCGGCAGAATTCTGCTCATCGATCATACCAACGGCAAACTGCTGCATATCGCGCAACCTGCCAGGTACATCCTGCAGGATTTGAAGCTTAGCCTTGATGTTGGCGATGCTCCAACGCTTAATGAGTTGCGCCGTTTCTGCGATCGCATGGCAGCGCTCATGATTGAACTGCTTGAAGGAGGCGATTCGCCGCTGGCTCGCCAGTTATATCTCACCCCGCCTTTGACAGAAGCCGCCAATGACTCTGTGCTGATGTTCAGCGGTGGCGTGGGATATTACTATTATCACCCGCTGACAATCAACACTGTTTCAGATGTGACAGCGCATGATGATGTCGGTCCGCTTTTCGCAGAGAGTTTGCTGCGCAACACCGCGCTCAAAGCTTATACGGTCGTACCGCCGGCTGAAACGTTGCGTGCCACAGTGCTCGGAGCAAGCACGCAAACCGTCTCACTTTCCGGCTCCACCATTTGGGCGGAACGAGAAATTCTTCCCTTGAAGAACATCCCGGTATTGCACGTGTCTGTCAGCCCAACCTCAACATCTGCTTCCATTGCTGGCAGCCTGAGCGAAACCATTAAGCGGTTTGATTTAAATGCTGCTGAAGATCAATATGCTCTGGCGCTTGACCTTGCATCTGCGCTGGATTACAGCGCATTGACCAGGATCGCTGAAGGTTGTGTGGAGTTTTCAGCCATATTACCCGAAGATAAACCTTTGGTTTTGATCATCGAAAGAGATTACGCCCAGGTTTTAGGCCAAACCGTAAAAGGGTTGATGCTTGAGCGCCCGCTGCTTGTTCTGGATCAGATTGGGTTACAGGAGGGCGATTTTATCGACATTGGTACGCCGCTGATGGATGGCAGGGTTGTACCCATCAGCGTAAAGACGCTGGTTTTTTACAATTAGCGGAGTTGGATAATCACTTATAATGAAAGTAGGCATCAACTGAATCAAGCGGAGCATTGATGTTATTACGAACCAAATTACATGGTAAAACTTACGAGTTCTCTGATGTACGCCTGTTGATGGGGAAAGCCAACGAAGAAAAGTCGGGCGACAGACTGGCAGGGGTGTGCGCAGAATCGGCAGCCGAACGCGTGGCAGCGCGCCTGGTGCTGGCGGAACTGCCGTTGTGGGTGCTGCGCCAAACTCCGGCTGTTCCTTATGAAGAAGATGAAGTCACCCGCGTGATTCAAGATGCAGTCGATGAAACAGTGTATACATCTCTCAAAGACTGGACGGTAGGCGAGTTGAGGGAGTGGCTGCTGGCGGACACGACCACCAGCGAAATGATTCAGCATATCTCTGCCGGGCTGACTGCGGAAATGATAGCGGCAGTGACCAAATTAATGTCCAACCTCGACTTGATTTACGCAGCGAGCAAGATTCGGGTTAGCGCGCATTGCAATAACACCATCGGCGCACCTGGCAGGCTTTCCAGCCGCTTGCAGCCGAACCACCCGACCGATTCACCGGAAGGCATTCGGGCTGAAATTTACGAAGGTCTTTCTTATGGCGCGGGTGATTCGGTCATTGGCATCAACCCTTCAGATGATTCTTACTCTTCTGTTTCACGTTTGTTGGATATGACCTACGAGGTGATCAAAGAGTGGGAAATTCCAACACAAAACTGTGTACTGGCGCACATTACCACGCAGATGAAGTGTCTGCAATCGGGTTCGCCGGTGGGTTTGGTGTTTCAATCCATTGCGGGTTCGCAAAAAGGTTGTGAGTCTTTTGGCATCAGTGTGGGGATGTTGGATGAAGCCTATGAGTTGGCCAGGAAGCACTGTTTCCCGGCTGGTCCGAATTTCATGTACTTCGAAACCGGGCAGGGTTCAGCGCTTTCTGCTGACGCGCACAATGGCTGGGATCAACTGACCCTGGAAGCGCGCAACTATGGGCTGGCAAAACGATATCATCCTTTTCAGGTGAACACCGTGGTCGGGTTTATCGGGCCAGAATACCTTTATGATGCCAACCAAATTCAGCGCGCCGGCCTGGAAGACCATTTTATGGGCAAACTGACGGGGATTTCCATGGGGGTGGATTCCTGTTATACCAACCACGCGCGGGCAGATCAGAATGCCAATGAAAACCTGGCGGTTCTGCTCACAGCAGCGGGATGTAACTTCTTTATGGCGATTCCCATGGGTGACGATTCGATGCTGTCCTATCAATCCACCTCGTATCATGATACCGCCAGCCTCAGACAATTGTTTAAGCTGCGCCCAGCGGCTGAGTTTGAAGTGTGGATGGAGGAAATTGGATTAATGAAAGACGGTTTTCTGACGGCTCTTGCCGGCGATCCGACATTCTTCTTACGGCGATGAGCGCATGAACATGGATGAAAAAATGATTAACGAAATCATCGAAAACGTAATCCAACAGCTGCAGGCTGAGGGATTGATTTCTGTTAAACCAACGACACCGCTGGTGATAAACGCAGACGCTCCGGGCATCTCTACGCAAAGCAAGGCGCAGACCTCAGATCAGAAAACCGTTGAGATTAACCTGGCAGACCCGACAGCACCAGGTTTACGCTCTCTGCCGCGGGTGGATCATGCCCAAAACCCCGCCGCCTTGACCGAACTGGTTGCTTCTACCCCGGCACGAATCGGTGTTGGCAGAGCAGGTCCGCGATATAAAACAGCATCGCTGCTGCTTTTTCAGGGAGACCACGCCGTTACTCAAGATGCGCTTTATCGTGATGTAGACCAGAGCCTGTTGGACGAGTTCAACTTAATGACCGTGCAAACCAGGATCAGCGGCGGTAAGCAAGAGTATTTACTGCGCCCTGATTTAGGCCGGCAACTAAGCGATAGCGCACGGCAGATGATCACTGAAAAATGCGTGAAAAATCCGGATATTCAGTTAGTGATCGGTGATGGCTTGAGCGCTGCGGCAATTGAGAGCAATCTGCGGCAAATCTTTCCGGTGATAGTTAACGGCGCGCAAATAGCCAAACTTCGTTTTGGTACGCCGTTTTTTATTAAATTTTGTCGCGTAGGCGTGATGAACGACATCGGGGATCTTCTACAGCCGCGAGTGTTAATTTTACTGATTGGTGAGCGCCCCGGTTTGGGCAGAGCAGAAAGCATGAGCGCCTATATGGCGTTCCAGCCTAAACAGGGTGATAATGATGCCAATCGTGATGTTGTCTGCAATATCTTTGAGAATGGGGGCACCAATCCGTTGGAGGCTGGCGCTTTCATTGTACAGTTCGCACAGAAAATGATGCAGTACGAAGCATCAGGTGTGAAGCTGAAACTGGCGGCAGGGTAGAGGACTCATATGGCAGTACTTGATAGAATCCAGGCGAAAACCCTTTCGGTACAGTTGATTCCGCGCGTAGAAAGGGATTTTGCACAGAAACTTGGTTTACGCAACGATCAAATCTCCATTGGCTTGCTCACCGCAGATAATGATGATGCCACCTATGTTGCAGTTGATCACGCCACCAAGATGGCAGATGTTGAGGTGGTTTATGCACATTCATTTTACGCGGGAGCCAGGCATTCATCGGGTTTGCTATCAGGTGAGATTATTGCAATCATCGCGGGTCCGAATCCAAATGAGGTGAGCGAAGGGCTCAAAGCGGCGCAGGCTTACCTTGAAAACGAAGCGGTATGGTATGCAGCGAATGCTGATGGATCTATCGCCTTCTTTCCGCACGTCATCTCGCAAACTGGTTCTTACCTTTCGCGGCAGAATGGATTAGCGCAAGGCGCACCGATTGCTTACCTGGTAGCCCCGCCCATCGAAGGTTTGGTGGCGCTGGATGCGGCGCTTAAGGCAGCGGCAGTTTCAATCGTATCATTGACCATGCCGCCCTCAGAAACAAATTTTATGGGCGTTATCCTCACCGGAGATCAGGCTGCCTGTGCGGCAGCAGCGCACGCATTTCAAACAAAGGTTTTAGAAGTAGCCAGACAACCATTCGTCTTTGGCTGATTTCTCAGAGCGTCGCAGCCCATTGACTCTTGCGCTACCTTCAAACCGTGCCGCAGGGGATCAGCATTCGATTTTCCAGTTATTTTCTCGCTTCATAACAAAGGCGTTTCTTCGCTATTTGACGTATTCGAGCAAGTAGCTGTAGCCTTCGTTCTCCATTTCTTCATACGGAATAAAGCGCAGCGAGGCGCTATTCATACAGTACCTTGTTCCACTGGGAGAAGAAGGTTCATTATAAAAAACATGTCCCAAGTGGGTATCGCCGGCCCGGCTGCGGGCTTCGGTGCGCAGCATGCCGTGTGAAGTATCGGTGACCAGGAAGAAGGCGTTCTCATCGATGCCGCGTGAAAAGCTTGGCCAGCCAGTGCCGCTGTCAAATTTGTCGCGCGATGAAAACAAGGGTTCGCCGGTAACGATATCCACATAGAGACCGTGCGCATGGTTATCCCAATATTGGTTCTGGAAAGCCCGTTCTGTGCCATGCTGTTGGGTGATATTGTATTGCTCGTCGCTCAGCATTTTGCGGATCTGCTCATCACTTGGGCGGGGGTAGCGTCCGGGGTCAACAATCACCTGGCTGAGGGCGTCGATATCCCTCAAGGAAATATGGCAATAGCCGCCAGGGTTGTTGGCAAGGTAATCCTGATGATAGTCTTCAGCTTCATAAAAGCGTTCGAAAGGTGCAATCTCAACTGCAAAGGGGGTGAAACGGTTGCGGTAAATTTCAGCGATCCGATTAACGATTTCGCCTGAGGCCTCATCAGGGTAATAGATGCCGCTCTGATACTGTGTACCGATGTCGTGACCCTGCGCATTCTTGATTGTAGGGTCAATCACCTCGAA
>WPCI01246822.1_pt1 | contig 23583 bp, 20 predicted proteins | sample 5399871 | NCBI WGS metagenome assembly WPCI01 (sample SAMN12869469, study PRJNA574797) | sludge metagenome | isolation source: wastewater treatment of pH7 | place: China:Beijing | collected 2019-05-20 | reverse complement strand
CGGCTGCTGGCGCTGGGTCCGGTGGCCGAGGTATTGACCCACGATAACTTGCAACGGGCGTTCGGGATTGATGCCCATATTGACCTTGAGGGCCAGCTGCCCATTGTCATGCCCAGGTGATTTGCAGCGGGGTTTGCCCCGGAAAAAGATTGAGCCGGGGCGGGGTGGTGGTGCTGGTGGCTGGAGTTATGCTCCCTCGGGATAATAAATAGAGGGAGCAAAAACATCCGGGTCAGGCAGACTCCTGACCGTTCCCGTTCCCGTTCCCGTTCCCGTTCCCGTTCCCGTTCCCGTTCCCGTTACGTTCGATGGTTTTGCGCATCTTGATGTTGAGAATTTCCACGCCAAACGAGAACGCCATCGCGAAGTAGATGTAGCCCTTGGGTACATGAACGTCGAAGCCTTCGGCGATCAGCAGCGTACCGACCATGATCAGGAATGACAGCGCGAGGATCTTCAGCGTCGGGTGCTCCTCGATGTACTTGCTGATGCTGGCGGCGGAAACCAGCATGACGATCACCGAAGCCATGATCGCCGCGACCATCACCGGGATATGCTGCACCAGGCCGACCGCGGTGATCACCGAGTCCAGCGAAAAGATGATGTCGATGATGGCGATCTGGACCAGCACGAGAAAGAAACTGCTGGCACCCTTGATATCGGGCAGATCATCGCCGCTGCCTTCGACGCTATGCCAGATTTCCAGCGTACTTTTCAGCAGCAGGAACAGGCCGCCGCCAATCAGGATGATGTCACGCCCGGAAATGCCGATGCCAAAGACGCTGAACAGGTTGTCGGTCAGGCGCATTACCCAGGTCAGTGACAGCAGCAGCAGGATGCGGGTAACCATCGCCAGCATGATGCCGAAGAAGCGGCCCTTGGCCTGCAGGTGCTTGGGCAGACGGCTGACCAGGATGGAGATGAAGATGATGTTGTCGATGCCGAGGACGATTTCCAGGGCGGTCAGGGTGAAGAATGCTATCCAGATTTCAGTGTCGGTAAGCCAGGGCCACATGGCGGGGTTCCAGAATTGAGGAAAAAGGAGCGGGCATTTTAGCGCGAAAAGCACAGGGTTCGTGATTTTATTGTCGGGGGTGAGTGCAGCCGAGCCGGGGTTTTGTGTGCGAATGAATTCGCACCTACGGTGGTGGTGCCGGGCGGGCTGTTGTAGGTACGAATTCATTCGTACATGGGTGCAGCCGAGCCGGGTTTTTGTGTGCGAATGAATTTGCACCTACGGTGGTGGTAGCGGGCGGGCTTTGTAGGTACGAATTTATTCGTACATGAAACAGCTCTCCGGGGCGCATGTATGCATGTGCACACATGAAAATATCAGCCCTGTATGGCCAGCTGCAGCTCAAGGCTTTCCAGCTGCTCCATGCTTTCCAGCCACTGTATTTCCAGCTCCTCACAGTCCTGTTTGAGGCGGGACTGGTCGGCCAGTAACTGTTTCAGGCGATCCTTGGCATCGGCTTCATACAGGCTGTTGTCACCCAGTTGTTGCTCAATGGCGTCCAGCTCGGCCTGTTTCTTGCCCAGTTGGGTTTCCAGTTTTTCCGCCTGCTTGCGATGCGGCGCCAGTTGCTGGCGTATCGCGGCTTCGGCCTGGCGCTGGGCCTTGCGGTCGATGCGGATGTCGACACCGGCGCTTGCGTTATCGGTATCGGCCAGTGAGTTGCGCTGCTGGCGCTGGCGGAATTCCTGCAGCCAGCGGCCATAGTCATCCAGTTCGCCATCAAAGGGCGTCACGGCACCATCGGCGACCAGCATGAACTCGTCGACGGTGGTTTTCAGCAGGTGACGGTCGTGGGAGACCAGCAGCATCGCACCTTCATAGTGTTGCAGTGCCTCACCCAGCGCATGGCGCATTTCCAGGTCCAGGTGGTTGGTCGGTTCGTCGAGCAACAGCAAATTGGGTTTTTGCCAGGCGATCAGTGCCAGCGCCAGCCGGGCTTTCTCGCCACCGGAAAAGTTCACCACCGGCTCGTCGCAGCGATCGCCACGGAAGTCGAAACCGCCGAGAAAGTCGCGCAGCTTCTGTTCGGTCTGCTCCGGAGCGATGCGTTGCAGGTGCAGCAGCGGGCTGGCCTTGGCATCCAGACTGTCCAGCTGGTGCTGGGAGAAATAGCCGATGGCGAGGTTCTCGCCACGCACCATCTCGCCGCTAAGCAGTGGCAGCTCGGCAGACAGGCTCTTGATCAGGGTGGACTTGCCGGCACCGTTGGGGCCGAGCAGCGCCATGCGCATGCCGGGTACCAGCTGCAGGTTGACCTTGTGCAGGATGCATTTGTCGCCATGGCCCAGCTCCGCACCACGCAGGCTGATCAAGGTGGCAGAGGTTTTGTCGGCTTCACGGAAGCTGAAATGGAATGGTGAGTCGAAGTGGGCCGGAGCCAGCTCTTCCATGCGTTCCAGTGCCTTGACCCGGCTTTGTGCCTGCTTGGCCTTGCTCGCCTTGGCCTTGAAACGGCGGATGAAGTCCTGCATGTGGGCGCGTTCGGTCTGCTGCTTTTCGTAAGCCTGTTGTTGCTGGATCATGCGTTCGGCGCGGGCACGCTCGAAGGCGCTGTAACCGCCGCGATACAGCACCAGTTTCTGGCGCTCGAAATGCACGATCTGCTGCACCACCGCATCCATAAAGTCGCGGTCGTGGGAGATCAGCAACAACGTGCCGGGATATTGCTGCAGCCAGCCCTCCAGCCAGAGGATGGCGTCCAGGTCCAGGTGGTTGGTCGGTTCGTCCAGCAACAGCAGGTCGGACGGGCACATCAGTGTGTGAGCCAGGTTGAGGCGCATGCGCCAGCCACCGGAAAAGGATGAAACCGGACGCTGCATTTCGTCTTCGGCAAAACCTAGCCCGGCCAGCAGCTTGCTGGCGCGGCTTTCGGCGGTCCAGGCATCGGCGGCGTCCAGTTCGGCATTGAGCCGGCCCATGGCGGCACCATCCTGGCGCTGTTCGGCCTGTGCCATTTGCTGTTGCAGCTCGCGCAGGCGGGTGTCGCCATCCAGTACATAATCCAGCGCCCGGCGCTCCAGCGCGGTGATTTCCTGCTGCATGTGGGCAATGCGCCACTGGGCGGGGATCTGGCAGTCGCCGCTGTCGGCTTGCAGCTGGCCCTGCAACAGGGCGAACAGGCTGGATTTGCCCGCACCATTGGCTCCTACCAGGCCTACTTTATGGCCCGGATGGATAGTAAGATCAACATGGTCGAGCAGCTGCAAGGGGCCGCGTTGCAGGCTTAGATTGTGCAGGCGAATCATGGGCGGGAGGTCAGTCCGGGAAAGGAAAACAGGATGCGCATGGTATCTGTATTACCTGTCTGCTGCCAGTGCCGGGCGAGCACTGCTCCGATGCTGGCTAGTGGCCTGTACGGCTAATTCCATTAGTCAATTTCGGCGTCTGAGGCTCCGATGCTGCGTTGCTGCTCCTCGCCATAGCCCCGCTATGACTCGTCACAGCGCCTTGCCTCGAATCCCCAGCCATCCGAACTTGAGTTAACGAACTAGCCGTTCAGGCCACTAGAGGCTGTCAGCCTTGCCTGCGGACGTTGGGCCTGCGGTCAACGTTGCTGCTTGCAATGCTCCAGAACATTGCTGTCACCGCTGGCGTTGCGTTGCAGCAGGGTACCTTCTGTGCCCTTGGTCCACCATTCCAGCAGGTCGCCAACATAGCGGGTACCACTGGCGGATACATCAACCCGCATGCTGTGTTCGCGTCCGAGGTAGGTGACGCGGGCCGAGTCGGTGTCGGGGTAAGTTGCGGTCACGCGCACCCCGCTGTCGCAGCTGTAGCGGTAGGTGTCGGGCGTGGCTGCAGCATTGTGGCAGCCAGCCAGCAATCCGCTGCCGGCAAGGATGAAGAAGGCAAGTACTCGCATGAGTCGTGCTCCCGAGAGTGGATACAGGTGATTTGAGCCGGTGATGATCGTTGGGTTCCGTCAAAAATGTGAAAATTATCACAAAAACAGAGCTTGGCGGTTTGTGTTTCCTGGCGTGGCGTTGATCACTGTCACGACAGCGGCAAGAAACAATAGTGGTGGCGAACGGCGGCTTTACCCTACAATTGTGGCCAATATGGGCCAGGTGGTGTGCGGTGACATGCCGGGTATGAAAATGCTGCTGTTGGCCTGGTTGCAGCGTTTTGGCCGATTCTTGCTTATCGGGAGACATTAAATGTCGGGAAAATACATTCTGGTCACCGGCGGTGCCGGTTACATTGGCTCGCATACCTGTGTCGAACTGCAGGAAGCCGGTTACCGGGTTCTGGTGCTGGACAACCTGTCCAATTCGTCGCCGGAATCCATGCGTCGCGTACAGCAGATTACCGGCAAGACGCTTGAGTTTGTCGAAGGCGACATTCGCTCGCTGGCGGATCTGGAAGCGGTGTTCGAGCGCTTCCCGGTCGAGGCAGTGGTACACTTTGCCGGACTCAAGGCGGTGGGTGAGTCGGTGGCCCAGCCGCTGCGCTACTATCAGAACAACGTCACAGGCACCCTCAACCTGTTACAGGTGATGGATGCCCACAACTGCCGCCGGCTGGTGTTCAGCTCGTCGGCCACTGTGTACGGCGATCCGGCATCAGTACCGATCCGTGAGGATTTTCCGCTGTCGGCCACCAACCCCTATGGCCGTTCCAAGCTGATCATTGAGGACATGCTGCGTGACCTGTGCCGCGCTGACGAGCGCTGGTCGGTGGCGCTGCTGCGCTACTTCAACCCGGTCGGAGCCCATGTGTCCGGGCTGATCGGCGAAGACCCGCGCGATATTCCCAACAACCTGATGCCCTATATCACCCAGGTCGCGGTCGGCAAGCGCGAGCGCCTGCAGGTATTCGGTGGCGACTACCCGACACCCGATGGTACGGGCGTACGTGATTACATCCATGTGGTCGATCTGGCCAAAGGGCACATCAAGGCGCTGGCGGCGCTGGACCTGCCGCGTCTGCTGACGGTCAACCTGGGTACCGGTCGCGGTTATTCGGTGCTGGAAATGGTTGCCGCGCTGGCACAGGCATCCGGCTGTGCTGTGCCCTACGAGATTGTGGCCCGTCGCCCCGGTGATGTCGCCCAGTGCTATGCCGACCCTGCGCTGGCGCTGGAATTGCTCGGCTGGCAGGCCGAGCTGGATCTGACCCGCATGTGCGAGGATAGCTGGCGCTGGCAAAGCAACAACCCGCAGGGCTATATGTAGGTGCGAATTCATTCGCACAAATGCAGCCGTGTTGCCCGGCGATGCCGGGCGCTGTTCGAATGAATTCGAACCTACAAAACCGGGCTGTTGTGTAGGTGCGAATTTATTCGCACAAATGCGGCCATGTTGCCCGGCGATGCCGGGCGCTGTTCGAATGAATTCGAACCTACAAAACCGGGCTGTTGTGTAAGTGCGAATTTATTCGCACAAATGCAGCCATGTTGCCCGGCAGGCGGGTTTTACAGGTTTTGTTCGGCCATTTCGCGCAGGTACTTGAACAGCTTGCGTGCTGCCAGAGGCGGCTTTTCGCGGGCGCGTTCGTGCTGGGCCTGACGGATCAGGCCGCGCAGGTGCTGGCTGTCAATGTCGGGATATTCCAGCATCAGCTCTTGCAGGGCATCGTCGCCCTCGTCCAGCAGGCGTTCACGCCAGCGCTCCAGCTGGTGAAAGCGGTTGTTGTATTCACGGCTGGCGCTGTCAAAATTGTCCAGCACGCTTTGGATGGCCTCGACGTCGTGGCCGCGCAGCAGCTTGCCCAGATACTGGTTATGGCGCTTGCGGGCAATGTGCTTGGTATGACGGGGGCTTTCTTCCAGCGCCTTGAGCAGGGCGTCATTGAGGGGCAGGCGGTTGAGAATGTCGGGTTTCAGTCCGGCCAGCCGTGCGCCCAGATCCTGCAAGGCAAGAAATTCGCGCTTGACCTGGGTTTTGCTTTTTTCTTCGATGAAATCGTCTTCAAGATGTTCGGACATGGTGCTTCCTGTGATTGAACAGCAACCGGGTGCATGGCCCGCGCCATGGCTCTGGGCGTCGTGCCATGCATGACAGTACCGGAAAAACGGTGGAACGCAGCATGCAGCCGATACGACTGTCGCGCCATGGTCCGGTATTTCTGGTAGTCTTTCCCGTTATTTTCTTTGCGGTGGAGTATACAGCATGAACGGCATTGAGCAGTCCGGCCCGGATGCAATTCCCGGCTTGCAGGCACAGGTTGAGCAAATTCTGGCCGAAGCCCGGCGTCAGGGTGCCAGTGCCTGCGAGGTGGCGGTCAGCGTGCAGGACGGCCTCACCGCCAGTGTGCGCCAGCGCGAAGTGGAGTCGATCGAGTTTATCCGCGACCAGGGCTTTTCCATTACGGTGTACAGCGGGCAGCGCAAAGGCTCGGCCAGCACCACGGTGATGGGCGATGCCGCCGTGCGTGAAACCGTGGCCGCGGCGCTGGCGATTGCCCGGCACACCTCGGAAGACGATTGCGCCGGCCTGGCCGATGCCTCGCTGATGGCCACAGAGCTGCCCGAGCTGGACTTGTGGCACCCCTGGGACGTATCACCGGAACAGGCCATCGAGCTGGCGCTGGAATGTGAAGCCGCCGCTTTCGCCGCCGACCAGCGCATCACCAATGCTGACGGTACCAGCGTGGACACCAGTCGGGGCTGCACGGTATATGGCAACAGCCACGGCTTTATTGGCGGCTATGCCGGCACCTCGCACAGCATCAGCTGCGTGATGATCGCCGGTGAGGGCGAGCAGATGCAGCGCGATTACTGGTATGACCACGCCCGCCGTGCCGACCTGCTGGCCAGCGCACAAAGCATTGGCCAGCACGCGGCGCTGCGTACGGTCAGCCGGCTTGGTGCCCGTCCGGTACCGACCTGCAACGTGCCGGTGCTGTTTGCCGCTGAAGTGGCTGGCGGCCTGCTTGGGCATCTACTGGGCGCGATTTCCGGTGGCAACCTGTACCGCAAATCAAGCTTCCTGCTGGATGCACTGGGCGAGCAACTGTTTCCTGACTGGTTCACCCTGGACGAGCGGCCCCTGTTGCCGGGCGGGCTGGCCAGCAGCGCATTCGACGGTGATGGCCTGGCCACCCGCAACCAGCCGTTCGTCAAGGACGGCCAGCTGGTCAGCTACCTGCTTAGCACCTATTCCGGCCGCAAGCTGGGCCTGCCCAGCACCGCCAACGCCGGCGGCGCACGCAATGTCTTTGTCAGCCATGGCCAGCAGGATCAGGCGGCACTGCTCAAGCAGATGGGTACTGGCCTGCTGGTCACCGAACTGATGGGGCAGGGTCTGAACATGGTCACTGGCGATTACTCCCGTGGTGCTGGCGGTTACTGGGTGGAAAACGGCGAGATCCGGTTTCCGGTGCAAGAAGTGACCATCGCCGGCAACCTGCGGGACATGTACCGCAATCTGGTCGCCATCGGCTCCGATCTGGACACGCGCGGCAGCATCCGTACCGGCTCGGTCCTGCTGGAACAGATGAAAGTGGCCGGCAGCTGACCGGGCAACAAACTCCATGCAAGACCAGCATTTTGACGACCTGGCGGTGCGCTTTGCCCGCAAGATCTACGGCAACAACAAGGGAGCCATCCGCCTGGCCGTGTTGCAGGCGGATTTACAGGAAGTGCTGCCGCAGCGGCCGCTCAGGGTGCTCGATATTGGTGCCGGGCTGGGCCACATGGCGTTATGGCTGGCCCGGCAAGGGCATCAGGTAACCCTCGCCGAGCCCAGTGCGCCGATGCTGGCAGCGGCACGTAGCAGCTTTGCCGAAGCAGGCATCAAAGCGCAATTCATCCAGTGTGACTGGCAGCAGCTGGTGGCGAGCAAGCCGGAGCCCTACGAGCTGATCCTGTGCCATGCGGTACTGGAATGGCTGGCCGAACCGGCGGCTTTGCTGGCGGCGCTGAAGCCGGTTCTCAAGGCCGATGGCTGGCTGTCACTGGCGTTCTACAACAAGGATGCGCTGGTGCTGCACAACCTGATCAAGGGCAACCTGCGCAAGCTGGCCAAAGAGCGTTTTGCCGGTGACCAGGGCGGCTTGACGCCGCAACAGCCGCTTGACCCGCGCGAGCTGGAACAGCTGCTGGTCGGGCATGGCTGGCAGGTTGACCAGCGCAGTGGCATCCGGGTGTTTCATGACTACATGCAGCCAAGGTTTCGCGACAAGATCGCCGACAACGAGCTGGTGGCAACCGAGTTGCTTTACCGGAAACACCCGACGCTCGGCCCGCTGGGCCGCTATCTGCACTGGCTATGCCGTCACTCCGCCTGAGCAGGTTAAACCTGTAGGTTCGAATTTATTCGAACAATTCCGGCTCAGCCGGGTTATAGGGCCATGTGCGAATGAATTCGCACCTGCACAACAGCCCGGTTTTGTAGGTTCGAATTCATTCGAACAGCGCCCGGCATCGCCGGGCAACATGGCCGCATTTGTGCGAATAAATTCGCACCTACAACGACGGGGTTATCCGAATAGGTGGGCGTGCCGGGGGGCGTTTGTGCGAATGAATTCGCATCTACAGAGTGCGGCTTGGTACATGCTCTGTGCGAAGGGGCTTGCCCACCCTTGTCGGGGGCAAGTCTGCTTCTATAATCCCAGCCGCCACCAGCTCTTCTTTTCTTCCGGCTTGTCAGCCAGCGGGCATTCGGGACGCTTGCCGTAATCATCCTTCTCGCAAGGACGAATCCGGCGACGCTCGGCCAGGCTGGTCTGCTTGACGTGGATGGTGATCGCGGGGGTTTGCATCAGTGTCTTTCCGCTCTCGTCCAGCAGCTGCACGGCAAGCTGGTGGCTGCCACGCTCCACATCGCGGATTTGCCATTGGGCTTGTGTGCTGGCGCTGCCATGGGCGGCTCCATCCAGCCATGCCTGATAATGATGGCCAGGCAGTAGCTGCGGCGTACTGCTGGCGTGGATATCGATGACGGTTCCGGTATTGCGCAGGGTGTCATCCTGTACCGGACTGACCAGCTGCAGGGCCTGATAGAGCGGTGGTGGCGGAGCCAACTGCTGCTTCAGCTCCGCCGGTGCCTGCAGTTTGATGATGCGCTGGCCGGCGGGCATGCGGTTGACTGGTGGGGTCTCGACTTTTGTGCTGTCGGCAGTTGCCGGAGGGCGGTCAGTGAACACGCGCTGGCCGCTTTCGTCCACGTAACTGTAGATCTGTGCCAGGGCAGCATGCGGCCCGGCCAGCATTGTCAGGGTAACCAGAACGGCCAGGATTGCAGGCTTCATTGGCGGCGACGTGCGGGCGCGTTGACGTGGGTGCGTTGAATGGTAATCGGGTAGGTGGCGCTTTGCTGCAACACCCGCTCACCGGACAGAACCTGCACGGCAAGACTGTGCTCGCCACGGTCCAGATTGCTGGCCCGTAGCAGAATGCTGCGCACCGGCTGGCCGTGGGGCTGGCCGTCCACCAGCAGTTGCAGTCTGTGCTGCAGCATCAGGCGAGGCTGCACCTGTACCTGTACCTGGATATCGCCACTGTTGGCGCGGAAGGTGCCATCCTCGGGCAGTCCGGTGAGCGCCAGCTGCCGGTAAGGCGGAGCGGCAGGTGCATCATCGGCCGCCTCCTGTTGCCCCGCCGGACGTGCTGCCGGGGCCGGCATTTGCGTGCGGTTGACTTCCGGCAGGTGTACTTCTTCGGCATCCACATGCAGTGGCGGCTTGTCGGTAAAGACACGGTTGCCGTGCTCGTCGATGTACTGGTAAACCTCGGCCGCCTGACTGGCACAGGCCAGACTGGCAAGCAGTAATAACCATGGATGACGCATGCTTGACCTCCGCCGGTACGGACAGTACCTGATGTTGATAACGGGGGCGGGCGGAAGTGCAGTTGCTTCCTGTTCGCCATTTTTGGCAGCAGACCTCTGGTATTTGGCGCTGTCAGGGTCCAGAATATCACGATTGCTGCCCGCTCTGTTGTGGGCCGTTAGTCGTTTTGGAGACCCAGATGTTGAAGTCGCTCGCATTAATAGAACAACACCATGTGAAATGGATTGACCTTCGTTTTACCGATATTCGCGGGCAGCAACATCACCTCACCCTCCCGGCACGCAACCTGGATGAAGACTTTTTCGAACAGGGTGCCATGTTTGACGGCTCTTCCATGCCCGGCTGGAAAGGTATCGAAGCCTCCGACATGCTGTTGCTGCCGGATGACGACAGCGCGGTACTCGACCCCTTCACCGAAGAAAGAACCCTGATCCTGATGTGTGACGTGATCGAGCCTTCGACCATGCAGGGCTATGACCGTGACCCGCGTGCGTTGGCCCAGCGCGCCGAGGACTACCTCAAGGCCACGGGCATCGGCGACAGCTTCTGGGTCGGCCCGGAGCCGGAGTTCTTCATCTTTGACCAGGTGCAATACAAGGCTGAAATGTCTGGCGCCATGTTCAAGATCCACTCCGCGCAGGCGGCCTGGAACAGTGATGCCGAGCTGGAAGGGGGTAACCGTGGCCATCGCATTGCCGTGCGCGGCGGCTACATGCCGGTAGCGCCCAACGACCCCGACCATGAAATCCGCACCGCCATGTGCAACGCGCTGGAAGAAATGGGCCAGGAAGTCGAGGTGCACCACCATGAGGTGGCCACCGCCGGCCAGAACGAAATCGGCGTCAGGTTCAACACCCTGGTGACCAAGGCCGACGAGGTGCAAACCCTCAAATACGTGGTGCGCAACGTCGCTGATGCCTACGGCCGCACCGCCACCTTCATGCCCAAACCGCTGCACGGCGACAACGGTTCCGGCATGCACGTACACATGTCGATCACCGCCGACGGCAAGAACATCTTTGCCGGCGAAGGCTATTCCGGCCTGTCCGACGCGGCGCTGTACTTCATCGGCGGCATCATCAAGCATGCCAAGGCGCTGAACGCCCTGACCAACCCCTCGACCAACTCCTACAAGCGCCTGGTGCCGGGTTTCGAAGCTCCGGTGATGCTGGCCTACTCGGCACGCAACCGCTCGGCTTCCGTGCGCATTCCCTACGTCACCAGCCCGCGTGCCCGCCGCATCGAAGCCCGTTTTCCCGACCCGTCCGCCAACCCCTATCTGGCCTTTGCCGCGCTGCTGATGGCCGGGCTGGACGGCATCCAGAACCGCATCCACCCCGGTGATCCGGCCGACAAGAACCTGTACGACCTGCCACCGGAAGAGTCACGGCACATTCCGCAGGTGTGTGGCAGCCTCAAGGAAGCGCTGGATGCGCTGGATCAGGATCGCGACTTCCTGCTGCGCGGCGGCGTGTTCAGCAACGATTTCATTGATGCCTACATCGAACTGAAGGCCGCTGAAGAGCTGCGCGTGCGCACCTTCGTTCACCCGCTGGAATACGAGCTGTACTACAGCTGCTGATACTGCCACAACCGGTCTTGCAGGCCGGTAACTGACCCGGCCTGCATTCACTTGCGCCCGTGCGGTGCTGCTTTGCTGTAATACCCTATCCTCATGCATTACATTTTTCCGTTGCTGGCCGTGCTGTCCTGGGCCGGCAACACTGTCATCACCAAAATGTCCGCCAGCAGCATCGAGCCGACCGAAATCGGCTTTTACCGCTGGCTCCTGGCCTGGCTGTTGCTGACTCCCTTCATGCTGCGCCCGACGCTGCGCAACTGGTGGCGCATCCGCCCGCACCTGGGCAAGATCTTCATCATGGGCACCCTGGGCATGGCCATGTTCCAGAGCCTGATGTACTTTGCCGCCCAGTACACCACAGCGGCCAACATCGGCATCATCCAGGCGCTGATTCCTGGCATCTCGCTGGTACTGGCCCTCATGCTGCTCAGGCAACGGCTGACCCCGGCGGCCATCGTTGGTGCCGCCACCGCCTTTATCGGCGTGCTGCTGGTGGTGTCCAACGGCCAGCTGGGGCAACTGGTGCAACAGGGGCTCAACCGTGGCGATGCCCTGATGGTTGGCGCGGTGTTGTCCTATGCCCTGTACAGCACCCTGCTCAAGCACTGGCAGGTAGCAATCTCCGCCATGCAGATGATGTACCTGCAAATGCTGGCCGCCATCATCGTGCAGCTGCCATTGTTCTTGTTGCAGCCGAAAACCGGGCTGAACATGGACAACATCCCGCTGGTGCTCTACGCCTGCCTGGCCGCCTCGATGATCGCGCCGCTGGCCTGGATGCATGGCGTGCGCCTGATGGGCCCGAGCCGCATTGCCATCTTCTTCAACCTGATGCCGATCCTCAGCCTGTTCATTGCCGCCCTGACGCTGGGCGAGGCGATCGAGCTGTACCACTGGATCGGCACCGCCATCATCCTGCTGGGCGTGTTCCTTGCCGAACGCTGGAAGGGCAAGCCGGCCTGAGCCAGCGCGACGCGGCGGCAATCTTGCATGTTGACGCATGGCTTGTTAGGGTTCACGGCACAACACCCGCAACGCTGCACACTGCAACCGCGCGGGTTTTTGTTTTATAACGAGACTGATATCGGGTATTGGAAAACAGCATGGCAAGTTTTGATATTCAAGGCGAAATACACAGCATCGACGAAACGCGCACCTACGGCCAGAACGGCTTCACCAAGCGTGAATTTGTCATCAAACTGACCGGCGAGGGCGAAAACCCCAGCTACCCCAACTATGTGGCGCTGGAACTGGTCAAGGACAAATGTGCGCTGCTCGACAGCTACCGGCAAGGCGACGAGGTCAAGGTGGCCTTCAACCTCGGGGGCCGGCTGTGGAGCGCACCGGGCAAGCCGGAAAAATGCTTTGTCAGCCTGCAGGCCTGGCGCATCGAAAAACTGTCTGGCGGCGACAGCCAGGAACCACCGGCAGACTGGGACAACTTCAACCAGGCACCACCGCCGAATGATGATGATTTTCCGTTCTGATGCGGTGAAACAGGCGGGTCAGGGCTGGTTGAGGGTGTGGGGGTAAACCGCAGGCAGCTGGCTGAACAGGCTCTGCTGCTCCAGCAGCCTGAGAGTGGTCAGCTTCATAGAAGACCGAATGGCGTGCGGGACTCTGTAGATCGGCTGATGTAGGGTCAACGGCCGCCCCAGCTTGAACAGGTAATAGGGTGTATCCGAGGTCGATGTCTTGCCGGCCCGCATGGCGTGGGCCGAGATGCCCCCCAGTGTCGGCCAAGCGTGGCAATCATATGTATAAAATCTTTGGTTCCGGGGGCGATTTGGTTTTAGATTTTATATGGCCAGTCATGTTGGGGCTTGAATTGAAGTTGAGAGCTGGTGATTGTTTCGTTGATTGACGTTTACAAAAAAACATACTATTTTTAACGAGGGTAAGTGGTCGGCTCCTGCTTGAAATCGGAATGTGTAATTAGCCGTAAGATGCACTTGCTGCATTTTAGGTGTGTGTTGGCGCACGGTTTTTATAAATTGCCAATGTTATCATTCCCAGAAAGGTGTTTGAGCATGCAAGGGGTGCTAGATGACTCAGGCAAAATTCGAAAATGTTCAAGGAACAACGAGTCCACAAGTTGATTGGCATAGGTTGATTGGTGATCTGCTTCCGCTGAAGCTAGCTACAGATGATAAACAGTGTAAAACTCTCTTGGTATCTATATTCCGTAACGACTTGCCAAATGGTGTATTGCAGGCAGCGGTATCTCTCGTGGAAAGAGATATGGAGAGTGAAGCTCGAGCGTTGCTGGTCGATTTCTTTCGAGAAAACAGGTCAGCAGCCAGAATAGGTAGACGCTTGGAAATGTTGTTGTTCTTTCAAGAACGACGAAACTCGAATACAGAAACATCACTACAAGAATTTCCGACTAAAGTTGATCACCATTGTGACATCCAGGCCGATGATCCAGATAGTGAAGAAGAATTCGAATGGATGCCGGTTATTACAGAGACCACGGTGTTTTCGGATGATTCTGAATTACGACGTTTGGCTGTAAAAGCCCAATCGATGATTTCGGAAACAGCCACAAGTTATAGAGATGCCGCTGTTCTAGATTGGAATGGTTTGGATAACTTAACTGTTACTGTAGAATCTTCGGCTACCGTTGAGCAAGAAATAGATTCTGATCGAAAACTGACGGCTCTTGAATATCGATTGATAGATAATGTTATCGAGCTTGGAGAGGAGGCAGTCGACTTGCTAACTTACTTCTATAACAATCCCGGCGACAGGCCCATCCATGCTGCCAGTATACTGAACTGCAGGGTTGCAGATATTAACAAGTTGTTAAGTTACAAACTTCGTGATTACGTTTATCGCTGTGAATCTGGCGGTTGGGCATGTGTTGACTGGGTTTGTCGTGTGCTTGAGAATTTGCCTAAATTATCTCGTGATCGCTTTTGATTTGCTTGATTAGTTTTCCTAGTGTTTCATTTGAATTTTTGAGTTCACACTCCCAAATGATATAGCAGCGCCAACCAAGTGCTTGTAGGTGCTTGATGTTTTTTTATCGCGGGCAATATTTTCTTGAAATTTATTTTCCCAGAATTCAGGCCTCGTCTTAGGTGTGCTAGCATAGTGGCAGTTTGGGTGTCGGTGCCAGAAGCACCCGTGTACGAAAATACAGGTTTTCCACATTGGTAGTACAATGTCAGGCCGTCCTGGCAAATCTTTTCTGTGGAGTCGAAAGCGAAAACCATGGGCATGAAGAAATTTTCGGACAATTATTTCCGGTTTTGTGTTCTTACCAGTTATCGCACTCATGATACGCGATCTTGTGGGTCTATCAACAATATCCATTAAATACGGTCTTTTGGTTGTCTAACGAAATGAATTGCAAGCCTGTGCAGGTTGTAGACCTGTTTGCCGGCCCTGGTGGGCTGGGTGAAGGATTTTCATCATACACAGATGATAGTGGTATGAGGTTCAAGATCAAGGTTTCTGCTGAAATGGACACGGCAGCAAGATCAACATTGCGGCTGAGAGCCTTCTACCGACTGCTGAAGCAAAAGCATCCAGAATTGTTGCATGAGTACTATCGAGTGATAGAGGGTGGCGATATAACGGAGGTTTCAGATCTTGCTCAAGAAGTTTGGAATGAAGCTGATCGGGAAGCACTGCTACTAGAGCTTGGCACCGATGAAGGAAATGCGCGGCTGGATGAGGCACTTAAGGACCTAGATACAAGCAGACCTTGGGTTCTGATTGGAGGACCACCTTGCCAAGCTTATTCACTGGTTGGGCGCTCTCGCAATCGAGGTAATCCGGACTATAAGCCGGAAAACGATAAACGGCATTTTCTCTATCTGCAATACCTGCGGATCATTCAGAAGAAGAAACCGTCTATTTTTGTAATGGAAAATGTAAAGGGAATCTTGTCGTCCAAGGTTGGTGGTAAATATATCTTTCCCGAAATCCTTCAAGACCTCGTGGAGCCGGATAAGGCATTAGGTGAGATAGATTCTGGGTTACGATACAGAATCTACTCTCTCGTGTCTGATGATGTGTATGAGAGCGGAATGACGTTGGAGTCCATAGATCCAGCTAATTACATCATAAGAGCAGAAGAGTATGGGATTCCGCAAGCTCGACATAGGGTTATTTTGCTTGGAGTCTCCAATGAGGTCGATTATCGAGGAAAGGAACACCTGTTACATAAAAAGCCCGGACCTAGCGTTTCTGAAGCTATTGGTTGTCTCCCTAAGCTTCGAAGTCGAATCACTAAACAGCCTGACTCTACTCAAGCTTGGGCGACCGCGATTCGCCAGCACTTAGGCGAGCTGAGCGTGCAATGCAGTGTTATTTCAAGGCAAGACGATATAAGAAAACTGAAGAAGCAGATGGAACACTATGCGGTGTATACTGACTATGACCAGCTTGCTTTCGGTGGATTGAGAGTTGCTAAAAAAGCAGGCAAGCATGGTGAAACCGGCACTCATCTGGATTCATGGTTGCTCGATAAAAATTTGGGATTTTGGCTGAATCATGAAGCACGTGGTCATATGTCGTCCGATTTGCGTCGTTATGCTTTTGCATCGGTGTTTGCAGAGGTCATGAAACGCTCACCGAAAGGTAGTGACGACTTTTGCTTGCCTGGTTTGGCTCCCAATCATCGAAGCTGGAAAAGTGGAAACTTCAGTGATCGGTTCAGGGTTCAAGTTGCAGATCAAGTGGCTACAACGATAACCAGTCATATATCCAAGGATGGGCACTATTTCATTCATTATGATGCTAGTCAGTGTAGAAGTCTGACAGTTCGGGAGGCGGCGCGGCTACAGACGTTTCCAGATAACTATTTTTTTCTGGGGACACGAACTGAACAGTACCATCAAGTTGGCAATGCAGTTCCGCCTCTGTTGGCAAACCAGATAGCGGAAGTGGTGGCTAAGGTGCTTGTGACTAGTGAAGCTGGATAGAAGCTAAACAAGGATAGGACAATAGTATGAAGTTCAAGAGCCGGAATGCACCACCGAAGGCTGGGGCAATGATCGAAGCCTTGCGTGGGCTGGGCTATAGTCTTTCAACCGCTTTGGCGGACATTATTGATAACAGCATAGCTGCCGAAGCTTCGGAGATCAGGTTAAGCTTCAATTGGGATGGAAAGGATAGCTCTATAACCTGTCTGGACAATGGTTCTGGAATGACAGCAGAGCAGTTGGATAAAGCCATGCGGCTTGGAGAGCGCAACCCGCTTGAAGTGCGTTCTGCTATGGATCTCGGGCGTTTTGGGTTGGGGCTTAAAACCGCCTCTTTTTCTCAATGCAGGCGAGTAACTGTTGCAACTATGGACTCGGGAAGTATTCATGCTTTGCGCTGGGACCTAGATTACTTAGCTGCCCAAGAAGATGATGGTTGGTATCTATTGGAAGGTTTCCATCCTGGCTCTGAAAAGCATGTGCACTGTCTTAATAAGCAAGCTCGGGGAACTTTGGTTTTGTGGGAGAAACTGGACCGAGTAATTGCAGAGGAAGCAACAGTTGAGGATTTTTTAGACCAAGTTGACCTGGTCGAAAGGCATTTGGGTATGGTGTTTCACCGTTTTCTTGAAGGAACGAAGCCGGATATACAAATTTTCATCAACGGAGTCCGGATAAAGCCATGGGATCCATTCATGAGTGGACATCCTGGGAAACCGTTCAATCCGCCAGTCTATAAGCACCATAGTTATCGAGGTGTTGAGGCGGAATGCCATGTCCTGCCGCACAAGGATCGTTTGACAGTAGAGGAATATGAAAATCTCGGCGGGCCGGCAGGGTGGACTGCTCAACAAGGGTTTTATATCTATCGAAACAAGCGGCTTTTGGTCGCTGGTAGTTGGCTGGGTTTGGGCACTGGGCGCTCTTGGACGAAAGACGAGGCGCACAGGCTGGCCCGTATTCGTCTTGATATTCCAAACTCTGCGGATGCAGACTGGAAAATCGATATCAGAAAATCCCGTGCCAGTCCCCCAGCTTATCTGCGTACATGGCTAGCAAGACTTGCCGAAGCCACTCGAGCAAGAGCACGTAGCACTTTCGCACACCGTGGAAAGCCTGTAACGCGTAGCGGAGGCAAAGTTGCGCAGGCATGGAAGTCGGAAAGATTGACAGATGGTATGCGATACAGAATCGATCCCGATCATCCTGCCGTGAGAGCGGTACTGGATGATGCCGGCGCTATCCTTCCTCAAGTCAAGGCAATGTTGCGAGTCATTGAAGAAACCGTTCCGGTGCAAAGAATTTGGATAGATACGGCGGAGAACAAGGACACGCCAAGTACCGGCTTTGAAAAATCAACACAGGATGAAATCTGTGAGATTCTAGAGGTAATGTATCGAGGCATGGTTGAAAAGAAAGGGTATTCTTCTGCATCCGCCAAGGAGCTGCTCAAGAATACAGAGCCCTTTCATGCCTATCCTGAGTTGGTGGATTTGTTGGACTAATTTTGCTTGAGGTTATGGGTAATGTTTGAAGATCATAAATGGAGTGTCATAAAAATTGTCCAAGGGCTGCTGTCACAGGAGACTGATAAGTCAGCAGCTAATATTGGTCGAAAAGTGGACTTGGCACTATCCATTATGCCACCCAATAATGAAGAGGTAGATCGTCAGGAAATTATTGATGAACTAGTTCGACGTTATAGTGTTTGGGTTGGTGTTGACTCAACCATGATCAATAATGAAGGACATATCCAATGGTTAACGCCAGAAAAGAAGAAGGATTGGCGTTACTGGAGAAGATATCGAGAATGGCAGGAGACCAAGCTGCCATGGGATGCAGTTGAAGCCATGGATGTCTCAACCGATCAGATCCTCTCGATGCTTGAGGATCCAGAACGAAAAGGGCATTGGGATCGGCGAGGTATGGTGGTTGGGCATGTGCAGTCAGGTAAGACGGGTAATTATACAGGGTTGATTTGCAAGGCTGCGGACGCAGGTTACAAGATCATCATTGTATTGGCTGGCTTGCATAACAACTTGAGATCACAGACACAGATGCGGCTGGATGAAGGGTTTCTTGGTTATGAAACAAGTCCGCAAGAAGGGATCGGGAATGCACTCATAGGTGTTGGTACGATTGATACGTCCCCATCTTTGCGACCTCAGTATGTTACAAACAGGTCCGAGAAAGGTGATTTCAATACCAAGTTTGTAAAAAATCTTGGTGTTTCACCCGAGCAGAAACCTTGGTTGTTTGTCGTCAAGAAAAACAAGACGGTCTTGAAACGATTGCTTTCCTGGATCCATAGTCATGTGGCTGATGTAGTAGACAAGGAGACTGGAAGAAAACTGGTAACTCACCTTCCGTTGCTCGTGATCGATGATGAAGCGGATCACGCCTCCATTGATACAGGTGAAAAGGTGGTTGATGAGAATGGAAACCCAGACATGGATCATCAGCCTACAGCAATCAATAGCTATATAAGACAGATACTTCACTCATTCTCCCGGAAAGCCTACGTAGGCTACACAGCAACTCCTTTCGCTAATATCTTCATTCATGATCAAGGTGAAACGGATTTGGAAGGTCCGGACTTGTTTCCCTCTGCATTCATTACAAATCTGTCTGCACCTTCAAACTATGTGGGACCAGCTAGGGTTTTTGGCTTGGCATCGGAAAACGGACGAACAGGTGCGCTGGATCTTGCAAGAACGGTATATGATCAATGTTCGGAGGATGGGAAATCAGGCTGGATGCCGGTCAAGCATAAAAGCTCACATGTTCCACTCATAGATGGAAAGTCCGAGCTACCAAAGTCTCTGGAAAAAGCCATTCTTTCATTCGTTCTGGCTTGTGCAGCTCGTGAGCTCAGAGGCCAGGGGTTAGATCACAGTACAATGCTGGTTCATGTGACTCGTTATAATATTGTGCAAGGACATGTACGTGATCAGGTTGAAAGCTATATACGAAAACTTAGACAGAGGCTATTACGTGGAATAGATTGCGAGGCCATTTACGAAGAGTTGAAAGCACTTTGGGAAAGTGACTTCGTTTTTACTAGTAAGGAAGTATCAAAAATTGTTTCGAATGAACTTTATGCCAATCCCGAGTCATGGTGCAAGATAGAAAAAGTCATCCCTGACATGGTTGAGCAAATCAAGGTCCGAATGATTAATGGTACGGCAAAGGATGCTCTTGATTATGTGGATAGCCCAACAGGCTTGAAAATTATCGCAATTGGTGGGGATAAGCTCGCTCGTGGCCTCACTCTTGAAGGGCTATGTACCAGCTACTTCCTGCGCGCATCTAAAATGTACGATACCTTGATGCAAATGGGGCGTTGGTTTGGATACAGGCCTGATTATTTGGATTTGTGTCGACTTTATACCACGCCTGATCTGGTGGAGTGGTTTGAACACATTGCTGATGCTGCTGAAGAGTTAAGAAGTGAATTCGATTACATGACAAATAGTGGGCTAACACCACAAGATTATGGTTTGAAAGTCAGATCGCACCCAGTCTTGATGGTTACATCCCCACTCAAGATGCGTACTGCCAAGCCTCTGTATTTGTCATTTAGTGGAGATGTGGTCGAAACAGTTAGTTTTCATAAAAAACCTGAAATTGTAGAAAAAAATCTGTCAGCATTTGAGGATTTGGTATCACAGCTGGGAGCGGCTGAGGAAATTTCGTCACAAAAAAGAAATGACAGCAATGAAGATAAGTGGAATGGTGCACAATGGAACTCTGTTACTGCTGACTTGGTAATAAAGTTTTTGGAGCAATATGAAACCCATCCGGACTCAAGGAAGGTTCGTAGTGATTTACTTGCTGACTTCATCAATCAGATGTCAGAAGCGGGCGAGCTAACGAACTGGACGGTTGCTGTCATTGGCGGTGGGGTTGCAGAGAGACGATTTACAGTTGGTGGTATTGAAGTTAAGAGAGCACAGAGAAAAAACAAGTCTGCGGATAACGAAGATAAATATACCATTGGCCGCTTACTATCACCGCAGGATGAAGGATTAGGTATGGGCTATAAAGCATGGAGTGCCGCACTAGAAATGGCACAAAAAGCTTGGAAGTCCGACCCTGGTCGAGCACGAGGCAAGGAGTTGCCTACAGTCCCGAGTGGACCATATATACGCCACGTCCGAGGTTTTGGTGCTGATGGTGTAGCACCCCAGAGAGAGCAAGGTTTACTGCTAATCTATTTACTAGATCGAGAAAGTTCGGAAGTTGATAAGCTGGAAGTCCCTGTCGTCGGCTTTGCCATAAGTTTCCCTTCAAGTAACGCTGGCAAAACAGTTCGCTATATGGTGAATCAGCAATTGTGGGAGGAGTTCGGTGGTAGTGACTAGCTCTGATATTTTAGGAGTTTGGCGAGCTCTGTCAGGAAATGAGCCCTTGCCAGGTTGGCGTACCATATCTTTGGCTGAAGTCGGTCCTTGCAGGATAGAGGCCGCCAGACGATCACCAGGTAATGAGGAGGCGATCCTGCTTGGATTTCCGACCATGAAGATCGGTGTCAATGTAGACCTACCTAAAGGGCAGGGATTCATTGTCGAGAAAACATGCTTGGAGAGTGAAGAGGACGGCTTTTTCTGGTTGGCAATTGTGCGACAGCCGGCAGGGATGCTGGAGCTGTTTGCTGCAATGGCCGCTGACTTGATGAAACTTCTGTCAGCATCTTCGCAAATGGACGAAAAAGAAGTCTATAGAAAGCTACTAGGTCGAATCCGCAGCTGGCAGGAGTTCATGCGAAAAGGCCGTGAAGGGCTGAGTGCTGAAGCTGAGCTCGGCTTGGTCGGCGAATTGCAAGTCATGCGGGAGTTGTTAGATCAAGGTGTGCCTTTATATACAACGGCTAAGGCTTGGCAAGGGCCGCTTGACGGATTGCATGATTATTGCCTAGCAGCTGGTGCAATTGAGGTCAAATCTACAATCGCCTCAGAAGGCTTTCCAATAAAGATAGCGTCACTTGAACAGCTTGACGATTCGCAAAGCCAGCCACTTTTTCTGACAGGGTTACGATTTTCCGTCGAGCCGTCTGGCATGACTCTACCGCAACTGGTTAATAACTTGCGGGTGGCGTTTGAATCTGACCAAGCAGCATCCAAGATGTTTGAGGCCTCTCTTTTGTCTGCAGGTTACTGGGATATGCATGAGGAAAGTTATACACGTCACTTCCTCTTGAATGAAATGAGAATCCATTTAGTAAACGAGGAGTTTCCTCGTTTGGTACCATGCAATATTCCGACTGCTATCCGTCATGCTCAGTATGGGCTAGAGTTGGCGAATCTTTCTATAGAAAATAAAAATATGTCACATATACTTTCTGAGTTAGGGGTTCTTTGATGGAGCTGGTTGATTTTTTGTTAGAAACACAGGCCAACATCAGAGCAGAAGCAGGGAAAGATTTGGCGCCAGGTGAACTTCCAGTTTCTGCTGAAGAGATCTTTACCGAACAGGTAATGGAGCATATGGCGAATGAAGGAATAACCTTTGAGCCGGAGGTATGTCACTATGAAGCACGAATTGGTAATCGAGAAAAAGTCAAGATAAGCGGTTATGCCATGCCAGGGAAGAGTGAGGAAGCTCATATCCCTGAGCGGCTGGACTTGTTCGTTAGCTTGTATAATGGGGTCAGTGAACTCAAGAATGTTAGCGATAAAGATATACAGAAGGCAGCCAAAGAGGGGCTTCAGTTTCTAAGGGCCAGTGTTACAGACAAACTCGTGAATAAACTTGATCGTACTAATGATGTGTACGGATTGGTTTCCGAGTTGGATAGAACCTTTTCAGAGATTGATACAATTCGTATTTTCGTCATCACTGATGGAATTGCCAAGACACGGAATTATGCACCTAGCGAGGTTATGGGTCAGCGTGTCCATCTTGAAGTGATGGACATTCAAAGGCTATTCAACCACTTGCAGGAAGGTAGGCCTCGCGATGAAATCCTGGTCAACTTTGAAGAAATCTGTGGCGCCCCCCTGCCCACTGTATGGGTTCCGGGAACTGAGGAAGATGAGTACGAATACGCTTTAACTGCCATGCCAGGCGAGGCAATGAACTATCTTTATGATAAGTATGGGCCTCGTATTCTGGAAGCGAATGTTCGTTCATTTTTGGGGGTTAGTAGTAGAGGTGTCAATAAGGGGATACGTGACACCTTGCGCCATACCCCGCAGCGCTTCATGGCTTATAACAACGGAGTTGTAATTGTTGCGGATAAAGCGCAAATGGCTAAAACAGCGGAAGGTGGTATAGGTTTGCTTAGACTGCAAGGACTGCAGATAGTCAACGGTGGCCAGACAACAGCTTCCATTTTCTTTGCCAAGAAAAAGCATCCGGAAATCGACTTGTCATCAGTACGTGTGCCTGCAAAGATAATTGTGCTTTCCAAGGAGCATGCAGATGCTGATGATGAAGAGCTGATCACGAATATATCACGTTTTGCTAATAGTCAGAATGTTGTCAGACAGTCTGATCTTTCGGCAAACAAACCTTTTCATAGAGAAGTTGAAAAGCTTTCAATAAGAACCTACTGCCCTGATGGAGTGGGGCGTTGGTTTTATGAGAGATCTACGGGCAGCTATAAAGTAATGCTTGAAAAAGAGGCATCTACACCAGCACAGAGGAAAAAGTTACAGTCCATTATTCCTCCAGCCCGAAAAATCACCAAGCCTGATCTTGCCAGATTTATCAATGTATGGGATAGAAATCCACACGAAGCAAGTTTGGGGGCGCAGAAAAATTTTCAGGTTTTTATGCAAAAGTTGGCGGAGCAAGAAGAGCAAGGTGTAGATGTAATACCCAGTCGTCAAGACTACAAGAACATGATTGCTAAGGCGATTATATTCAAGAGTGCGCATAAAGCTATTCGCTCGAATTTCAAAGCCAATCAAATCAATATTACAAACTATACAGTTGCTCTTTTATCACATAAAGTTGGTGACTATATGAGTTTGGATAAAGTATGGGAGAGGCAGGCTGTATCTCTAGAGTTATATGAGCTAATTCTTCAGCTGGCTAGAGAAGTTGCCGATGTTTTGGAAAAAGGAGCTAGTGGACGTTTGATTTCAGAGTGGGCTAAAAAAATCGAATGCTGGTGGATGGTAAGAGATGCAGACTATGCGCCGTTCGATAAGGATATACCTGAACTATTTTAAGGAAGCGCTGAATAAAACCGCTCAAGTCAGAGGATTCATGTAATTTCAAAAATCAGCACTGAAAACTCGGCTCCAGAGCCAAAAATACAGTTTTTATTTACGGTTTTACCCGTTTTGCTGCTTTTCCGGGCAGCATCCCGG
>WPCI01096444.1_pt1 | contig 23587 bp, 23 predicted proteins | sample 5399871 | NCBI WGS metagenome assembly WPCI01 (sample SAMN12869469, study PRJNA574797) | sludge metagenome | isolation source: wastewater treatment of pH7 | place: China:Beijing | collected 2019-05-20 | reverse complement strand
CCTGCTTTGTTTTACTTGCACAAGATCATGATTCAAATCTTCTCCAACGACACCTTCGGCTGGTGTGGTTGAATCAGCTTCAGCCGGCGCGCCGGGGTACATCACCAGCGTACCCTTCACAAGTGCCCATGGGGTCAAGGTGTGAGGTTTGGCGCTCGCTGCACTGAATATATCCATCACCCTGAACCCCCTGGTCAGCAAGGCATCGCCAATTAACGTACGATGACAGCGCCAGGGAACCGCTTCGGCGCACATGATGACGCTTCCCCCCCGCTGGGCCTGCGTTATAAAATCGTCGAGCGCGACTGTGAATTCAGGTGTTTGCATATAATCTGCGAATCCCCTGAAAGATGCGTTCTTCCAAGCCGTGTTTACTGAATCCTTAACGGTTTTTCGCAGCCCGCCTAAACCGGCAATATGAATATAATCAACACCCTGCTGCGGCAACACCCTCCGAAGTTCTTCCATATTGAATTGGGGGTTATGCCTTGATCGGGGAATTGTACGCACATCAAAAAGCTGTTGGATTCCAAACGATTTTAATATTTGGATAAATTCATCAATCGGGTGGGTTGAGTGTCCAATGGTATAAACTGTCTTTTCCAATTTTCCCTCCGCGGATTCAACAGTTTGGTTTTTATTTTAGCTTTGGGCAGCCTTTGTTCAGCATTCTGTCATCCGGCGGTAAATATCGCTGCACCCATCAACCGGCAGTCATACAAATCTCACTAATCTTCTGCCGTGTGTTTATTATACCATTATTACGACTATTTTTATCTTATTATATTATCGCGCAGCAAAACAGCTGCAGGCTGTATAATATCTTCAATTAGGAGATCAGTTTAAAACGCCTGAAAGTCTATAGCGGCTTTACTGACGGATTCATCTTGTCAGGCAATCTTTTACGGAGGTGAGTATGATTACTGCAAAAAGTTTTAATGGCAAGCCAATAATCAGCATTACCGACGGCAAGAATTTAGGATCGGTTAAAGACATCTATCTTGACCAGGATATTCGCCACATGGTTGGCGTTTACCTGGGTACTGAAGGACTCATCCGGCGTAAAGACAAAGTCGTATTGAGTAGTGCGGTTCAGGTGCTCGGTGTGGATGTTTGGCTGGTTTCCGGTTCAGAAATCATCGTAGATAAAGGCAGCGTGCCCGAAGGCGACAGCTTTGTCCAGGCGGGCAATCTGCGTGGGCGCGAAATTGCCACCGATGGCGGCACCAGAATCGGCGTGATTGAAGACGTCTTGATGGATGATGACGCTACCGTCCTCGGCTTCTCCATGTCAAAAGTCTACGCCCAAGGTCCTCTGGCTGAACGTAAAGCCGTCATCCGCGAAGCCATTCTCAACCTGGGCAGCAAAGATACTCCCATGGTTGTTGATCTAACCTTGGCTGAAGCAGGCATAATCTCGTAAACCTCTTTGCACTTTGCTTTCAAAAACCTGTCAGTTGCGCCGCGCTTTGAACTCTTTTATCGATTGGTGGAGCATAAGCCATTGATAATCGAGTTGTTTGAGCGTGGCGCGCTGATCAATGACCAGCGTCATCATCGTTGAAGCCAGGGCTGCCGCGGTTGTATCAAGGTTCAGCCGCGGGTCTTGCAGCAGCGCGCCCCAATGAATCGTCAAACCAATGCCGGCTTTTCCCAGCGCTTCAAACAGCCAATCGCGCGACACCCCCGATACGATAACCGGCAACCCGAATGGCATTACACTTTCAGGCAGTTCAGGGTACAGCGGCTTAACTTCAGGCAAAGCCGTTAGCAGGCTAAGCAGATAAAGATAGTTTTCTCTTCGTTTCTGCCTGATTCCCTGCCAATCATGGTGCTCAATCTGCCAGCGCTCTTCTGCATCACCAGTAATGAGCATGTCGGTTTCGTAATAGTATTCGGCAAGATCATATAACGATTGAAGCTCTTCGCGATCACCGATGCCCCGATAGAGATAGTTGGTAAGGCGCAGACGGTAATCTCGAATCAATGGCAGGCGGCGGTTGGGCTGCTCGTTGTGCGCTGCTAAGTGAGGCTGCACATCCAACTGCGTCAGCAGGTAGCCGCCATCATATGGGCAAAGTTTTCGCATACTGTTGAAAACGAAATCTCCGATAAACTCCCCGCAAAACCCCGCCTGCGCGTTATCCTCCACCAAAAGCCTGCCGCTGCGCTGAAGCTCTTGCAGCAGGCGATGTTCGGTAGTTGAGTGAGGAAACCCAAAATAATTAATGAAGTACACTGCTTCATAACTCTCCGCCTTAAATACCAGGTCATCAAGGTCTATGGTTAGCTGCGGTGTGATGCGGTAATACCCGCAGAGGATGCCGCACTTTTCAAGGGTGTTGATGATGGTTGGGCAGATGTAGGCTGGCAGCAGCACCCGATTAATTCCCTGAGCGCGCAGGTATTTGCTGATGAGGATCAGACAGGCTTTGCCGCCATTGAGGAAGAGCATGCCGCTGGTGTCCAGCGCGGGGGTTTCCAACCGCCACCTGGAATCGTAATAGAATTCGCCTCCAACGTTCATGCCAAATTACACTCCTCGTAGAGCTCGTGCAGCCCAGTATTATTTTAGACGCAATTGGTGTAACAATGATTCGAAAATTTTCGCGGATGTTTTCCGCTCGTTTTTCACAAATATTGCAGGATGGAAAACAGTCGTGAATATGTATAATGAAAATGGGTAAATTGAGAAATTTGAGCGCGATCTACTCGGAAGCGCTAACTTCATCATGAAGGACTAATGCAAACCGGTATGCAGCAACAAAGAGATAATACCAACCCAGTAGAAGAATACATCCATCAATTTCCTGAAAATGTCAGGGAGATCCTGATGCGGGTGCGCTCCGTAATTCTGCGGGCTGCACCCTTAGCCGTTGAGACAATCAAATATGGCATCCCCACCTATGTATTCAACGGCAACCTGGTTCATTTTGCAGCCTATCGCAGCCATATCGGGTTTTACCCAGCGCCTTCTGGTATCGCACGTTTTCAATCGGAACTGAGTGAGTTCAAGTGCTCAACCGGCGCAATCCAATTTCGTCTCAATCAACCGATCCCATATGATTTGATTCAAAGGATCACAGAATTTCGCGTCAGCGAAAATTCTGCATTAAAACTTCGTGGCAAATCGAAATTGAATCAAGATTAAACCACCTTTCGGTTTCAATTGTTCAGGACTGTGTGAAAAGCCTGTTGCATGAAACAACCACAATCCGCTTAAACCTCATTACTCTTCCTTTGATGAACAACGTAAGAAGGCAATTCATGATCCTGTGCTATATTAAACATAGCGGATGATCGCAGGCCGCATTTTCTGTTTTCCATGAGGAGGCATAAGTGAAGCATTCAGAGGGAACTTTCAAGAGCGTGAGAGATCTTAAGATTTTTCACCAGGCTTGGCTGCCAGATGGCGAAGTTAAAGGGGTTCTATTCATCGTTCACGGAGTAGGAGAACACAGCAGCCGCTATACAAACGTGATTAACCGCTTTCTGCCACTCGGGTTCGCGGTTTACGCGCTCGACCATATCGGTCACGGAAAGTCGGAAGGTGAACGCGAGATGATCGACAAGTTCGCGGATTACAGCGCACCGCTCATCACCTATCGAAAAATGGTGGCTGAACAACACCCCGATGTGCCTGTGTTTATCTACGGTCACAGCATGGGCGCGCTCATCACCTGTGTTCATTTATTAAGTCATCAGGCCGATTTCACTGGTGCAATCATTTCAGCGCCACCGGTAATGATCCCTGCCAACATTTCTCCGATCACCATTACCATCGGCAGGCTTCTTTCTGCCATCGCGCCGAAGATGGGGTTGATAGATTTGGATGTCAACAACCTTTCAAATGATAAAGCCGTGGTCGAAGCCTATGTCGCTGACCCTTTGGTTTTCCATGGCAAAATGACCGCCCGTATTTCATCTGAAATGTTAGGAGCGATTAAACAAGTTAATGATTCTGTCGGCAAAATCAATCTGCCGTTGTTCATCATCCAGGGCGGCGCGGATCATATCGTTGACCCGGCGGGTGCTGACATGCTTTATGCCAAATCCAGTTCATCTGACAAGACTCTGAAAGTATATGATGGGTTCTTTCACGAAATTCATAACGAGATCAATCGCGAGCTGATGTTCAGCGACTTGGAAGCCTGGCTCAAGCCGCGTCTCAAGTAGCCTACTCGGCGAGCGCCTGAACAGCTGATAACACCGAGACAGCCATGAGCATGAACATGGCTTATGGCGGCAACAGTATGCTCAATGATTGGAGCGAAAAAGTCACCATCATCGTTTGGAGGGCTTGATAACCATTGGTCGTCTCAAACCTAATGGTCAGCGCTCGTGTGAAAGAACGAAAGTGAATGGGTGGGGTGATTCAGCATTTCTACGATGCGCAGACATCCTTTAGGTCAAGGTAGCACTTGAAGAGCTCGGCGTCGAGAGGCAGTATTGGGCTGATCCTTTGCCAAAACTACTGAAGGCTGGCGCCAGAGTGACCATCATTAAACCACTTTGTTACTTGCTGAATCTGTAAATGAAAGACGATTCGGAAATAATTTAACGAACAATCCGTGGATGAACAGGGTTGTTGGTCTATGCTAATAAGTTGTGTTATAAGAATATTGTAAATATTACAATATTCTTATTATTTAAAGTTTATATTGTTTATAGTTGTGTTATAATATCATTATGAATCAAACAATGACCGTTGACGAGTTTTCAAAATTACTGCGAACCAAGGGCATACGCCCTTCCTATCAACGCGTCAGGGTGCTCGAATACCTGCATCAAAACATGCACCACCCCACTGCAGAAGAGATTTACAGCGCTCTTTCACCTGAAATCCCCTCTCTATCACGAACAACCATTTACAACACACTGCACGCCTTTTCCGGCTCGGGGCTGGTGAACTGTCTGAATATTGATGGGGGTGAAACCCGTTATGATAGCAAACTTGAAAATCATGGACATTTTAAGTGCGATCAATGCGGCGAGTTGACCAACTTTCCGCTGGAAAGCGCTCAACTTGAAATCAAAGGGTTGGAGCATTTCAAAGTCAGGCAAAAGAATGTCATTTTCAATGGTTTATGTCCACAGTGTAACAATACAAATCAAATCACAAAAGGAGAATAATTATGAAAGACAAAAAAAAGCTGACAACAGCTGCCGGCGCACCAGTGCCGGAGAACGATAACGCCCTTACCGCTGGCCCTCGCGGACCTATGATGTTGCAAGATGTGTGGTATTTGGAGAAACTGGCGCATTTTGACCGTGAAGTTATCCCGGAAAGACGTATGCACGCCAAAGGTTCAGGAGCATTTGGGAAATTCACCGTTACACACGACATTACCAAATACACCCGGGCAAATCTGTTTTCCAAAGTGGGTAAAGAAACTGAAGTCTTCGTGCGCTTTTCAACAGTCGCCGGAGAGCGCGGGGCTGCTGACGCAGAGCGTGATATCCGCGGTTTCGCCATCAAGTTCTATACCGAAGAAGGCAACTGGGATCTGACGGGTAACAACACCCCGGTTTTCTTCCTGCGTGACCCACACAAATTCCCCGATCTCAATCGCGCAGTCAAACGCGACCCAAAAACCAATATGCGCTCGGCCACCAATAACTGGGACTTCTGGACCTCTCTGCCCGAAGCCCTGCACCAGGTGACCATTACGATGAGCGATCGCGGTATCCCTTACTCCTACCGCCACATGCACGGGTTTGGCAGCCACACCTTCAGCATGATCAACGCCAAGAACGAACGCGTTTGGGTGAAATTCCACCTGGTTACGCAGCAGGGTATCAAAACAATCACCGACCAGGAAGCAGAAGCGATTGTGGCCAAAGATCGCGAGAGCAACCAGCGTGATTTGTTCAACAGTATCGCCAAAGGCGACTTCCCGCGCTGGAAGTTATACATTCAGGTGATGACCGAAGATCAGGCAAAGAAGATGCCTTATAACCCCTTCGATCTTACCAAAGTCTGGTACAAGAAGGACTTTCCGCTGATCGAAGTTGGTGTGATGGAGTTGAACCGCAACCCCGAGAACTACTTCCAGGATGTGGAGCAGGCAGCTTTCAACCCTGGCGCCGTCGTCCCCGGAATTGGCTTTTCACCTGACAAGATGCTTCAGGGTCGCTTATTCTCCTATGGCGATGCACAACGCTACCGCCTCGGCGTCAATCACCATCAGATTCCCGTGAACAGCCCCACAAAATCTGGCAGCCATGCCTCACACCGCGACGGTCAGATGCGTGTAGATGGCAACCATGGCAGCACCCTGGCTTACACTCCCAACAGCTTCAACGAGTGGGATGCTCAGCCTGAGTATAAAGAACCGCCCCTGGAGCTCAATGGTGCAGTCGACAATTGGGATTTCCGCGCCGATGATTCCGATTACTACACCCAGCCGGGCAAACTGTTCAACCTGATGAGCAAAGCTCAGCAGCAGGTACTCTTTGAGAACACTGCCCGCGCCATGGGTGATGCTCCAGAGTTCATCAAGATCCGTCATATTGGCAACTGTCTTAAAGCAGACCCTGCCTATGGTAAAGGCGTGGCTGATGCACTCGGTATTTCTATGGATAAAGTAAAGTAAATTTGTTGCGGAACGATTCAGGGCAGCCATCCGGCTGCCCTGTTTTATTAATTAAACAAACCCATAGCCAAAACTCAAGCCGCAACCAGCCCTCACTTCGACTTGCGTAAGAGTGAACCGCGTGCCTGGGCTGCCAGACCTATCGGGAAAATACCTTTCTCAGTAGAGCGGACTTCCTCAATCGAAACGAAAGCATTGGGTTTCATTTCATGAACAACCTCAAGCACCTGGTCTACATCACGGCGCTTAACGATTGCATAGATCATGTGAACTTCACCAGTTTTCCCCTCGCCGCGCACATTGGTCACGCCGAAACCCATATCTCGCAGCCGTGTAATCATCTCCTCAGGGTTTTCAGCAGTAATCAGGCGTAAAATGTAGGTGCCCAGCGCAAGCTTATCTTCAAGCACCATACCAATGTAATTGCCGGCGGCGAAGCCGGCAGCGTAACCGATATAGGCTGTCGGGCTTTCAAGGTTTTGCACCAACTGACTGATGACAACAATCCAAATCAAGACTTCAAAAAATCCCAGTAGAGGCGCAAGATTGCGTTTTCCACGAGCGACAAAGATGATGCGCAGAGTTCCCAGCGTAACATCAAATATCCTCGCAGCAAAAATGATGAGCGGCAGCACCACCCAGGCGTACCAGTTAAAACCTTCAATTGGGATGATAGAAAAGATAGATGAAAACATTTTACCTCCAGCAATGAGAGTATAACAAAGAATAAGCCGGCTGGTGTGAAAACGTCAGCTTTGGTGAGTTATTGTATAATTCCCTCTACAATGGTTAAGAATAATACACTCGCAGCGTTTCGAAAACGGCTGATCACACGTAATCCTTCCGCGTTCCTGCTGGCAACCCAACTTGTGCTGATGGTTCTCTATGCAGTGTTTGACAAACACCCCAGCGGTCACATCGTAATCAGTGCGTTTGGGCTTGTGGTGTTACTCATGGTACTTTGGGTGGTCACCAGCAAATCCAGGGTACATTGGATTGCCTGGATCATCGCCTTGCCTGCCTTTGCCATGGCGATCATAAGCGCGATATACAAAACACAGCAACTGCAGGCATGGTCTTCGCTGTTAGAATCGGTGCTCTATATTTACACCGCCGTCAGCCTTATCTTTTATATGATGGCCGATAAAAACGTCACCACTGATGAGCTTTTTGCTGTAGGAGCTACCTTCACCCTGCTGGCATGGGGCTTTGCACATGCTTTTATGGTTTGCCTGGTTTGGTCTCCTGGCAGCATCATCAACACTACCGCTCCAGGGCATCAGCCCACCTTCCTCGAACTTCTCTTTCTCAGTTTCACCAACCTTTCCGCTACCGGTTTGGGTGACATAATGGCAGTATCTGCTCCGACACGGGTACTGGCGATGATTGAGCAATTCTTGGGTGTGGGGTATGTGGCAATGGTTGTTTCGCGTTTAATTGGACTGACAAACTACACACGAAAAAAAGCGTGAGAACTTATTAATTCGGAGAATTTATGTTGAAAAATGTATTTATCGCTGCAATCAGCCTTGTCTTTCTCGGCATCAATGCCGGGTGCGCCGTTCAGAAAACATCGTTAAATGTAAGCATGATTGTCTTTACTGTCGATTCTGGACCGGTTCTACCGGAGATGCAAACCCATGAGGTCTTCACGATCACCCGTCAAGGGGTGCAGCTTGAGCGCACCGGCAAAACAGAAAATACTGAAATCCATGAAGGCAATTGGACATTCGAAGCAGATGAGACCTTGTTGTCCGCTGTGTTTGCAGCAGCAGAGAGCCAAAATTGTGAGGCGTTTACGCGTGTTGAACCTGAAGAACCGCCTGACGGCGCCGGAACAACAACCTTGACCCTGGTTTATTCTGATGGAACACAATGCGAACTATTCTACGACGCAGGAGTAAACTATGAAGGTGCTGAAGAATTACTCCTCAATGTGAAAGAGCTGCTTAATAACTTGAGCACACCGCCAAGCAGTCAAATCAAGTAAAACACTATTCAGTAAAAACCTCGGAGCTTGTGAACTGCACTCTGACTCCGGGGTTTTATGTTAAGAGACGGAATCTGACTATTTTGAAAACAGCTTTTGATAATCCTCGTGAAGGCGGGTATAGCTGAGTTCAAGCGCTTCTGCGGGTAATGTGCTGACCTTCTCCTGGCTGCACAACGCCAGCAGATAGGCAACTGCGCACTTTTCGAGCACGGCAGCGTTGAACATTGCGCGTTCGAGATTGTTTCCCAGCAGAAGGGCGCCATGATTCGCCATCAGGTAAGCGTTGTTGCCACTGCGGGTTTGTTTTGCCACCAAGTCGCGCAATTCATTCGAACCAGATGGCGCATAGGGGATTATTTCTACTGCATCCCCTAAAAATACCACCTGTTCATCAAAGAGGGGCGGAATTGGCTTGCCGATAATCGCCAGCGTACTGGGATAAGCCTGGTGCGTATGGATGACGGCGTTTACATCGGGCCTGGTTAGATAGATGGCAGCATGCATGCCGCTCTCAATCGAAGGTTTGCGCTCCCCGGCAATCGGGTTCAGGTTCAAGTCAAGCACGCAGATATCCTCAGGCGTCATTTTCATATAACTATAATTAGATGGCGTGATCACCATCATGTTTTCCTCAGGCACGCGTGCAGATAAGTTGCCGCCGGTTGCACTGAGGTACCCTTTTTGAGTCAGTTCCTGCGCCGCTGCCAATAGCGCCAATCGGCATTGTTCAATTTTTTCCATTCCAATCTCCTCTTTCGATGATACGACATGGGCATTATAATCTTAATCAACAAGGCTCGCTGATTGAGGTTTATTATTCAATCAGCGAACGAGGGCATTTTCTTCACCAACCAGCACGGTTCTGGAAGATGAGGATTATTTGAAATCTGCCGACATCGCTTCAAAAAAGGCGTTTATCGTTCTTAATCCGGTTGCAGGTCTCGTCAATCCGGTATTAACAAAACGCGCCATCGAAAATCACTTTGCCGCAAAAGGTTGGCAGACTGATTTTTACCTCACCGAAAAAGATGAAAACCTTGCCGTTATCGTCGGTCAGGCGATTAAAGACGGTCCGGATATCATTGTGGCAGCTGGCGGAGACGGGACTGTCGCCGCGGTAGCTGCTGGGATGCTTCACTCGCCTGTTCCGCTTGGGATCATTCCGATTGGTACGTGGAACGCAATCGCCCGCGCGCTTCTGCTTCCATTTGGGGTCGCCCGCGCCATCAACTTGTTCACCGGCAATCACCAAATCAGGGAGCTCGATCTCATGGCAATAGGCAATCGCCTTCATGCCATGAATATGGGGGTTGGTTTTAGCTCAACCTTGACTGCGAACACTGGCCGCAGCGAAAAACGAAGATTGGGTTCGACGGCTTATTTTTCTCAGTTTTTTAAGCAATTATTTGGCTTACAGCAGCAGCGCTATATCATCATGGCTGATGGTAAGCGATATCGCGGGCGCGCTGCTGAGATTATGATTGCCAATTACGGCTTTGTCGGTATTAGCATGCTTGAATCTTCGCTCAACATCAAACCCGATGATGGTAAGGTTGATATTTTGATTTTTCGTGCTCGTACTGTGTTCGATCTGCCCAGAATGATTTGGGAGCTAATAACTCGCCGCAAAACACACAACCAAAAATTCCGCCTGATTTCGGCAGTGGAATCCATTCAAATAATAATGCACCCACCTGTGGCTGTGCAGGCTGACGGTGAGTTGATTGGAGAAACTCCAGTTACGGTTACAGTCATTCCCCGCTGCGTTAAAGTCATCGTTCCGCCTGAAAAACCGCCTGTGATCCCGCTTCAACTACGACAGCGTTGATACCTCAGCCATAAAAGACTGGTCACCTCCTCCAGCCTTGCTCCCAGCTTTTCGCCGCGGGCAGAGGTCACATCATCTGAATTGTCAAATACGGCATAAGGAACGCGCACTCCCTGAATGTTCAGGTATTCTTTGTCGGCTGAACTGACTGTTTGCCAATCATTCTCACGATACAGCCGCTCAAGTTTGTCATCTGCCAAGCCATGTTCAAGAATGCTATCAGGTTTGTCGGGGTTAAAGCGTTTGCGGTTTTTTCGCAATGATTCTTCCCAACTCACATCCACATAAATCACAGCCATTCTCTCAAGCACCAGGGGTGAAAGGTGACGAAAAGCAGATTGGTAGCCGCCGTGTTCGCTGCCGCGCGAAAACTCAATCAGCGTGGTATAGTCCTCAGACAACCGCGGTATATCTCGCTGGCGTTTTTGATACTCCAGGCAAATCCGTTCGATTAAGAGGTTCCAGAGGTGCTTACCCAAAAAATATCCCTCAGCGTCGCTATGCAGCCGTGGATGCCCCATCTGCTGCAGCAGATCATCTTCCTCAAACCAGGTCCACAACATCGGAAAATCATCGATTTCAAGCAGTTTACCCACATGGAATCGTTTTTCTCGCTCGGCAAGGGTGGTTTGCTTTAGAAAATCGATGATTTCGCTTTTACCTGCCGCCGGCCGTGCCAGGAGCAATAAGATTTCGAATTTTTCTGGTGACTGCATGATTCACCTCCAAGGCAATTTAATTAACGATTTTGGACGAAATGCACCTCGCTGTCAAGACTCATTAATATGATCTTAAGTCCGAGTAATCGTTTTCCATAGTGCCAAAGGCTTACACCAGCGATGTTTATCAAGAAACCACCCACTTAACCGCCTGAGATACCCATAGTTGAATACACAATTTCTGAAGAGTTCCTAAATACAAACTGGGATGTGAAACAGGCTGCTTTTCGCAGCAACTTCACTCGATGAATGCGGGGTGTATAATCAAACCCTGAGCTTACAAGGTGGCATACACACAAAATGACAGAAACTGAAACCCCGTACAAGAACAAATGGATTATCCTGCTCGCCATCGCCATGGGCGTTTTTTTGGCAACGATTGATGGCGGCATTGTCAACATTGGGCTCAACACGCTGGTGCGTGAATTTGACAAACCTTTGGTGGTTATCGAATGGGTGGTCCTTGCCTACATGCTCACAATCTCAAGCTTAATGCTCACAATCGGCAGGCTTGGCGATATGTTTGGCAAGAAAAACCTCTACCTCGCCGGTTTAATTATCTTTACCATCGGTTCTGTTCTTTGCGGACTTTCCAGCAGCATATATTGGCTTATTGCATTCCGCGTTTTACAGGCTGTAGGCGCATCCGTCATCATGGCGCTTGGAATGGCAATGGTCACCGAGACCTTCCCGGCACAGGAACGCGGCAAGGCGCTTGGCATTCTTGGCACGCTGGTCTCCATCGGGATTATCGCGGGCCCAACCATCGGTGGAATCATCCTTGAGTCACTTTCCTGGCATTGGCTCTTTTTTGTCAACCTGCCGGTTGGAATTATTGGGGTTTTTATGGTGCTGCGTTATGTACCGCAGAGCCGCCCAGGCGGTAAACAGCGTTTTGATTTTCTCGGCGCAGTCTTGTTATTTATCAGTCTTTGCGCACTGCTTTTTGCTCTTTCCACCATCCAAAGCGGTTCAACTTCGCTCCTAATAACTCTGACATTATTGGGTATATTCTTAGTAGGATTAGTGGCTTTCATCATGGTTGAGAAACGTATCGATGACCCGATGATTGATCTGAGCATTTTTTCCAATCGTATGTTCTCCATTAACCTCATCACCGGGTTTTTGGTTTTTATCTCCACTGCCGGCACGATGATTATTTTGCCGCTCTATCTGCAAAATGTATTACATTTCGGTACCCGTCAGGCAGGGTTGATGATGGCAGTCACTCCTGTGACTGTCGCGATGATTGCCCCTTTTTCCGGTGCACTCTCAGATCGTGTGAGTTCGCGTATTATTACCACCATCGGCTTGGCGGTTCTGTTCTTGGGTTATCTCTGGGTTTCTTCGCTAAGCGCTGAAACGAACGCCATCGGCTACATTCTACGTTTCATTCCAGTGGGTCTCGGTATCGGTATGTTTCAGGCACCTAACAACAGCGCCGTCATGGGTTCTGCGCCGCGTGAACGTTCGGGCATTGCCTCTGGTCTGCTGAACCTGACACGTACCGTTGGCCAAACCACTGGAATTGCTCTGCTTGGCGCATTTTGGGAAAGGCGCGTGCATGTACATGCGGGAGAAGCTGTTTTTAACAACGTTACACAGGCACCCATTGGGGCTCAGGTAGCCGGACTGCACAATACGTTTCAATTGGTTCTGGTAATTATCCTGGCAGCTCTTAGTATTTCTCTATGGGCGCTCTCCCTCTGGCTGCGCAGCAAACCTGTGCTAAACCCTGACGATTTTGCATAATTTAAAGGCTCTCTTCTGCAGTAATCAAAGCGGAATCAAGGGAACCCTTTCATTGCCCTGAGCAGGTTAACAGTAATCACGTGATCCTCCGCAAATTGCTGTGCAAATTAAAGAAACAATTGAAGACGTGTATAATCACTTAGATGGAATGGTTCGGAATCTGAAAGGACATGTATGATGCGAAAACAATTGATTTGGGTCTGTACAGTTTTCATAACACTTGCGCTAACCCTAACTGCCTGCGGCCTGCCCGAAATGACCCCTCCATCAACGACAAACCCCTCACCCATTGTCACAGATACCCAGATTGTGGTGATTCCTGCCATAACAATCACGGTCGAGCCGACTGAGCCATTGGTAACCGTGCCAATTAAAGCCAACAATGCCGGCAGTCTTAAAATTACGCAGCAAGCGGCGGTGAGGAATGTCCAGGGGATTGCCTGGTCGCCAGACAGCCTCACTTTGGCGCTCACCACCCAAAACAATGATTTGAACAACGACCAGGTTTACGGGGTCACTCTGCTGAAGGCATCTGACCTGTCTACATTTTCTGTCTATTCCTCCACAGGCAATCGCGTCACCTCCGTGGCGGCAGATGGAAAAACGGCAGCTGTTATCAGCAAAGAGATGACCGCCTTCTCGTTGGTGGATACCAGCGACAACGCGGGGCTGCCCCGCGCCAGGGTGACAGATTTCTTGATTGGCGATGTTTCTTTTTCTCCGGATTTACGTTTTGTTGCGGTTACTAAAGCAGAGTCATGGGAGGTTGTGCTGTATGATTTCAACACCCTCAATGAGGTCAGAATATTAACAGGGTTTGAAACCGCCGCACCAGTCTTCGACGCCAAGTTTGATAACAGCCCACAATGGATGGTCTGGCATGCCCGCGGGACACTTCAGTTGCAGGAAATCGAACTTGGTATGCTCAGTTATCCATTAATGCATGAGGATTTCGTCTATAGTTACTCTCTTTCTCCCGACGGAACCTTACTCGCCAGCGCTTCTGCCAGCACAATAGACAACAGTCTGGTACCGGTAATCAAGCTGTGGGATACATCATCCTCCACCGAACTGCGTACATTGGTGTTAAGCGAGCCGGTAAACACAATGAAGTTTTCCCCGGATGGCAAGTTTTTGGCTGTGGCAGTCGGCAATAACCTTCAAATTTGGGATGCCATTTCTGGCAACTTGCTTGCCACGCACGAAGGTCACACAGACGCAATTCAGCAACTGGCGTTTTCACCTGACCAACACTCGATTGTATCGACCGGAAGCGATAATATGCTCTATCTGTGGCAGATTCCTCAATAACGATGTGCATTGCTGCCACCGTAATTCAAAACAGGTTTTTTCTCGAAAAATTACCTCTCTATTATTAGGTTCGTTTGAAACTGTGAGCCGATGCCTCTGTTATCTGCAGTAAACCTCTCCAAATCCTATGGATCTCTGGATATTTTCCCCGAGATGTCTTTTCGTATTCCGCACCGCGGTCGTATCGGGTTGGTCGGCGCCAATGGGGTCGGTAAAACTACATTGCTGCGCATCCTCATCGGCGAAGAAGAACCCTCAAGCGGCAGTATCCACCATGCGCGCGGCATACGTGTGGGTTACCTGCCGCAAGAAAGCACGCTGGATTCAACGCGCACCTTATGGGCAGAATGTCTGACGGTGTTTCAGGATTTGCTCAACATGCAGCAGGAGTTACACACCATGGAAGCGGCGCTGGAAGCAGACCCGAGCAATAGAAGGCTGGTAGAAGAGTATGGTGACTTGCAAACCCGTTTTGAACGTATGGGCGGATATGAGTTTGAAAACCGTACCCGCATTACGCTTTCAGGGCTTGGTTTTAGCCGCGTAGAAGAAAAGCGCCCGGTAAGCCAACTTTCAGGCGGTCAGCGAACACGCGCGCTGCTGGCAAAGTTGCTGCTTTCAGAGCCTGACCTGCTCTTGTTGGATGAACCCACCAACCACCTCGACATCTCAGCCGTTGAGTGGCTGGAAGCTTTTTTCAAAGACTGGCGTGGGGCTGTATTAATCGTCTCGCATGACCGCTATTTTCTCGACCAGGTAACCAACCTCACCTGGGAAATGACCCCCGCACTGGAGGAGTATCGCGGCAACTACTCTGCTTTTCTGACCCAGCGCGAGGAGCATTACCGCCGCCGTCTGCAAGAATACCAGGCACAACAGGAATTTATCGAAAAAGAAGAAGACTATATCCGGCGCAACCTGGCGGGGCAAAACACGCGCCAGGCTCAGGGTAGAAGGACACGGCTGGAACGTATGCTGCATGAAGCCCGATTAACGCCGCCAATTGAACGGAAAACCCTGCGCCTGCATCTGGTTTCTTCCGGCAGGAGCGGTGACTTGGTTTTACGTACCAGGGGGTTAAGCGTGGGCTATGCAGATGAGGGGCGTCCACTATTTAATGTTGATGATCTAACGCTCATCAGGGGTGAATGTGCCGCCATTATCGGACCGAACGGTGCAGGCAAAACCACCTTCCTCAAGACGATCCTCGAACAAATCCCTCCGTACGCCGGCGAGACGCTTTTAGGAGCCAGTTTGAAGATTGGTTATTTTGCACAGGCGCATGAAGGGTTGCGCTCTGACTATACCTTGATGGAAGAAATCCAGGCGCATATGCCAAAATGGCTGCCTGCTGAAATTCGCGATTATCTGGCAAAATTTCTCTTCAGCGGAGATGATGTATTTAAGGAGGTTGGTTTGCTTTCGGGCGGAGAGCGCGGCAGGCTGGCTTTGGCTTGCCTTGCGCTGCAAGGCGCAAACTTGTTGCTTTTGGATGAACCCACCAACCACCTTGACTTACCTTCGCAGGAAATTCTACAAACCATCCTGTCTCAATTTCAGGGGACAATTTTGTTGGTATCTCATGACCGCTTTCTGATTGATGCGCTCGCTACCCAGTTATGGGAAGTTATACCTGGGCAGCAGAAGCTGGTAGTGTTTGAAGGCAGCTATAGTGAATATCGGGCGACAAAACAATCGCTCACCGCCGATGACAACACTGCTAAACCGAAGCAGAAAGCAGAATTGAGCAGAGAGAGTAAACCTTCCCAGCCCAAGAGCAAGGGCCAGCTTCAGCGGCTGCGCCATCAGATGCACACACTGGAAGAAAAGATCGCCGAACAAGAAAAAGAGCTCCGTATGATTGAAAGCCAGCTAAGCAACAGCCAGGTAGACTCAGCCCGGTTGCATCAATTAGCCAGCGATTATGCGCGGATTCAGGCGCAGCTTGACGAGAAAATTCTTCAGTGGGGTGAACTGGCAACAACGCTGCATGAAAACTAAACCCCGCCCAAGTTGGCGGGGTTTTTCACTCTGATTAGGGAAAAGCATATTAACTCAAGATATGCGATAAATCCTCATAAGCGCTGCGCTTGCTCAGCCTGGCAATCGGCGGAGCCTGGCGCTTAAATTGTGTTGCCCTGATTCGGCTGACCACCGCCCGCACAAAGCTCTCCGCGAAACCCTGCATTATGCAGTCTTGAGGTGTTCTTTGCTCCTCCACCAACTGATAGAGCAGTTTATCCACTTCTGAATAAGTGAAGCCGAGCTCATCTTCATCTGTTTGCCCTGGCCACAGGTCAGCCGATGGCGGTTTTTGTAAAATAGGTTCAGGAATACCCAGCGCTGCAGACAACTGTCTCACCTGTGTCTTATAAAGATCGCCGAGTGCATTAAGCGCACACGCTGAATCGCCAAAAAGGGTGGAGTAGCCGAGCAATATTTCCGTCTTATTGCCGCTGCCGAGTACCAGCCCATGGAAAGCTTCGGACTGGTCGTAGAGAAGAATCATACGCTGCCGCGCCAGAATATTGCCTTTGCGCTGTTTGCTCATTTTTGGCTCAAGCTCAAAGAGCGGGTCAACCATTCCTGTCAGTGGGAACGTCAGCGCTTCCACCCCAAGCGCATCAATTACAAGTTGGGCATGCGCTAAAGAATCGGGGCTGGAAGTACGGTAGGGCATGCGTAAAGCCAGCACATTTTTGGGGCCAACTGCTTCTGCAGCCAGGTAACAAGAGAGCGCTGAATCAAGACCACCTGATAGCCCCAAAACGATTTTACTGAAGCCAGCGTTCTCGATTGTATTGGCAATAAACTCAACAAGTATTGTGCGTGTGCGGGCGGTATCGATATTTAACTCATTCATTTTTCTCTCCATACAGCCATCAATCCAACGGCAACTTCATTTTAATCCCATTTATGGTGAACATTAATCAATCTGCAAACATATCTTAGTCCATTTTCAGAACTCACGAGCAGCCCCGTTGGTTAGTTTCCGCAAACAGGTCGTAAAAACGCCGCTCTTTTCAGGCATAGAGCGGCGCATGTCAATTTTAGTGGTGGCTTTGAAAAGAGAAAACCAGGGATTGGGACCAGCCGTTCGGCTTACTCAACAGACTCAACATGTTCAATTTCGGGGAAGAACTGGCGTATGGTGCCTTCGACCCAGCCTTTGACGGTTACCGGCGAGAGTGGACAGCCAATACATGCACCGCCAAGGCGCACTTTGACAGTCTTATCCTCAAACGAAATTAATTCCACTTCCCCACCATGATAGGTGCTGATATAAGCGCTCAACTGTTCAATTAAACCGCGCATCTGCTCCAACTGTGAAAACGAATTATTGTTTTCCGTCATGATCACTCCTCTTGGGTTTTTCTTCCCGGCAATCCATCGTACGGCGAATCATCTGCTTGACCTGTTCATGGATTTCTGTTGGGGCTTTTACCGCTGACATGGCCATCTTTTCTAATAATACCACGCCTGATTCGTGATGATGGTCGCAAAATCGCTGCAGATCGTTGGATGAAATGCGATAGACAACACAGTCCCTGAGGACGACAACCGTAGAGGAGTAAACGTCCCTTCCCAGAATGGCAGACCAACCAAAAATACCCCCTGAGCTCAGCTTGCCGATGGAAATGGAGTGCCCGTCATAGGGAACATGGCGCACCACAACTTCTCCTTCCGCAATGATGAAGAGATGTTCTGCTGCCTGGTTCTGGTGCAAAATCACCTCTCCGGCAAGAAAGCGGCATTCTTCGAGAATAGCATCCAATTCAACCGCTGCTTCCGATGACAAGCCCTCGAAGAACATAACTTGAAGCGTATTACTGTTGAGCATGCTTCCATAATAAACACATGCACTCTCACTTGAAAGTGGAAATTTTCCTGAAACTTACGATAAAGCTCACCAGCAGATTGTTGCAGATCTGCCTTTGTCATATGACTTATGCGTTGCCGCCTGCAGCCAGGTCGCAGTGGGTTACAACTTCTGCATGCGCATGGTCTATATCCAAACATTCAAGGTGGCATTACGAAAGAAAGGGGATTATTTACTTGCTGCCTAATTAAGGGGTAAACTCTTTTTCATCCATCCACTTGTAACGCAGTATCCGCTGGAATCACTAATAGTTGCCCTTGCTGGTGGATAACCTTCAAGGGGAGGTTGTATGCGCGGCTGAGCAGTTCGGCATTCAGAATTTCATCAGGTGTACCCAAAGCAGCCAGTTTTCCCCCAACCAACAACCCGACCTGGTCGGCAAAACGAGATATCAAATTCAGGTCATGCAGTGTGATGATTACCGTGCGCGGCTTCATCCCTGATTTCAGGTCTTCTTCTGAGGGATGCGCCAGTTGATAGATGCGCTGCATGAGATTCACTTGATATTGCAAATCAAGATGCGTGGCAGGTTCATCCATCAGCAAAAACGCAGACTCTTGCGCCAGCAAGCGTGCCAGATAAAGTCTTTGCTGCTCACCACCAGAAAGCTCGCCGACGCTGCGATGGCGTAATTCCAGCAGATCCATTTTTTCGAGCGCTCTGTCAATAACCGCCTGATCTTTTTCTGTGATTTTTCCCAGCCAGTTTAAGTATGGCGTTCTTCCCAACGCTACCACCTCCTGCGTGGTGAACGCCGGCGGAAAACTGCGTGATTGCGGTACAACTGCAATCATACGCGCCCGTTGCTGCGCAGACATGTGTTTGATATCAGTGCCATTCACTTTGACGCTGCCGCTGGAAAGGGGCAGCACACCGCTCACAGCTCGGATGAAAGTTGTTTTTCCCGAGCCATTCGGCCCAATCAGTGCAAGCACATTTCCTTCTGCAAGATTGAGAGAGATTTCTTCGATGATGGGTTTATGGTTGTAACTGGCTGAGATTCGATGGATAGCTAACATGTTTTCACCAGTAGTTTTGAGCTTTTGAACGTTTCAAAACCCAGAGGAAAAACGGTGCACCGAGAAGAGAAGTAATAATGCCTACAGGCACCTCCTGAGGTGCGATGATTGAGCGCGCCACAACATCTGTAAGAAGCAGCAGGCTTGCCCCGCCGAGCATAGAAAGTGGGATGAGGCGGCGATAATCGCCTCCCCAGAGCATTCGGATAATATGAGGAACGACAAGCCCCACAAAACCAATGACGCCAGCAAATGCCACGGCCGCAGCGGCTGCCAACGTAGCCAATAGAATGGTAATCCAACGGATTCGCTGCACGCGAAGGCCTAACTGTTGTGCTTGTTCCTCACCAAACTGCAGTACATTCAAAGGATGCCCGATCAGCACCAGTCCCGTCAGTGCGGCTGCCATATAAGGCAGTGCGCTTACAACCGGCCCCCAACCAGTCATCACCGCTCCGCCCATCAACCACACCAGCGCTCGTTTTAATTCACCGGTTGAATGGATCATCAAGGCGGAAGTCACCGCTGAAGTGAATGAGCTAACCGCAACCCCCGCGAGGATAAGGTTGGTGGTGGGGACCGTTCGACCCACTCGGGCTAACATAACCACCACCATCACCGTCAGTAATGCTCCAATAAAAGCTGCCAGGGGAACCGAAATCAACCCAGCGCTGGAATAAGGCGACCTGAGCATCATTACCAACACTGCGCCTAATCCGGCACCTGATGAAACTCCGATTAAATAAGGTTCCGCCAGCGGGTTGCGGAAGAGCCCCTGGTATGCGCCGCCGCTGCCCGCAAGGGCAGCGCCTACCAACATGAGAAGAATCATACGCGGTAATCTCAGGCTGGTAAGTATGGTTAGGTACACTCCTTGCGGATCTAAAACGGACGGTATCCCTTGTATGGCTGAAACCATCACATCCCAAAGGGTTTGTAAGGGTATCGCCACACTTCCCACCACAATACTGAGCACCGCTGAAGCCAACAAAATCAGCGTTGTGATCAGAAAAGCGTGGAAAGTGTGATCTTTTTTTATCATTATTTTGGATGGATCATTAATGCCATTTCTTTAAGACCGTCAATCAACCTCGGTCCGGGCCGGCTTACCAAATCATCATTGAAAGGGTAAACCTTTTGCTCTTTTACAGCCGTCAGCCCATCCCAACCAGGCCTGGCGGATACGTTAGCGACAGTTACTCCGTAAGCTGCATCACCCAGCAGGATAATATCCGGATCTTGAACCAGCAGTTCTTCTATACTGATTTGCCCCCAAGCGGATTGCATCCCTGCGCCGACATTCTTTCCGCCAGCGGTTGTGATGAGCAGGTCAACAAATGAACCCGGTCCGGCCGTCCAGGGTGCAGCTGGGTCAGTTCCATCCAATTCATAAAACACCAGGGGGGTAGTTTTTGTTTTAGCAACTTTCTTGGTGACTTCATTCACCCTGGCGGCCAATTCTGAATTTAGCTTTTTTGCATTCTTTTCATGCCCGGTAAGCGTGCCGACGGTTTGAATCATCGTGTAAATACCCTCAATATCCGTTGGGTTTGCCAGATAAAAGACCGTCAGATTCAGGTTTTCGAGAGAACTCACCTGTTCGGGGGTATTAATTTCAGCGGCAATGACTAAATCGGGTTTCAGGCTGACGATGGTTTCGAGTGAGTAACCGCCCATTGAACCACCGATATCCTGAATGTCGAGTGCATCTGGCGGGTAATTCGAGAATGTGTCACGCCCGACCACCTGGTCTCCGGCGCCGACGAAAAAGAGTGTTTCGGTGACAGAAGGCGCCAGAGAAACAATACGTTGTGGGGGCTGCTGCAGTGTAATTTCACGCCCGAGCCCATCCTGCAAAGTGATTACTCCCGTCTTGGCAACGTTTTGGTTGCCAACGCAAGCGCTGAGCAAAAGCGCCATCAGGAGCATCAATATGATCAAGAACTTTTTTTTGGTCATTTAAAAACCTCCAATAATCTTTTTGATAAAAAAACCTCAACCGCTTATGGTTGAGGTCTGGTTCGCATGATTTTCTGCGAGTGTCCACCTCCTTTCAGCGAGAGTGTGTAACACCCTTTTTGGCGGTCGACCTGGCTCATCAGTTATTCCCTGATTTACAGTTGCGCGACAGCACCGGATTATGCACCGGTTTCGCCTTTAAGCCTCCCATTTCGGGTTAGGCACCAAAAAGGTAAATTCGATTGAAGAAATTCTACTTTCGATTGAAACACCTGTCAAGCACAGACCGATTAATGGCGTAAAGGCGCTTGATCCAGGGTTTGTTTTATTTTGACGGATTTCCTTTATAATTGCCTGAAACAGGAGGTTGTGTGATTCGTATCCCTTATGAAGTGCGCATCGGCGAGTTGTTAAGAGCAAAAAACCGGAAACTGGTTTTGGCTGAATCGTGTACCGGCGGATTGGTGGGCAACCTCATCACCAATATTGCCGGTTCATCTGAGTATTACCTGGGAAGCGTCACCGCCTATGCCTATGAAGCGAAAGAAGCTTTGCTGGATGTAAAGCACGAAACTCTCGTAAAATTCGGGGCTGTGAGCCGTGCCACCGTTCTTGAAATGGCTGCCGGAGCTCGTAAATCCCTCGCCGGGAATATTCCGCTGGATTCCATTATCGGTGTATCCATCAGCGGCATTGCCGGCCCCGGCGGCGGCATGCCAGACAAGCCCGTAGGCACTGTTTGGTTTGGCTTAAGTGCATTCGATGGCGACCGGGCATGGCGCTACTTATTCAAGGGAGATCGTTTGTATAACAAGCGGGCTGCGGCGCGAACGGCGCTAAAACTGGTGATTGCTTACCTTCAGGATAAGCTGCCGCCAGAGACTCTCGTAATTTCCAGATAGGATAATTAGATAATGAAGAATCGGAAAATCCGCATTCTAATTCTCACGGCTGATGCAGGGTACGGTCATCGCAGTGCTTCCAATGCTGTAGCCGAAGCATTAACGCTTTCACACCCAGATGAGGTTGAAGTAACGATTGAAAATGCGCTCGACCATGACAAAGCGCCTTTCTTTTTGCGCGATTCACAATCTGATTATGACCGCTGGATCAAAGAAGTGCCAGAGCTATACAAACTTGGATATGATGCCAGTGATTCTGCCATTCCAACACGCCTGTTGGAAAACTCGCTTTCTGTTTTGCTGTTTGAAGCGATTAAAGAAACCTGCCGAAAACACCAGCCCGATGTGGTGCTTTCAACCTATCCACTATATCAATCGGCGGTGACTCTTCTCTTTCGAACCAATAAATTACACACCCCGTTTTTCACCGTTGTTACTGACCTTTCAACCGTTCACCGATTATGGTTCCATAAAAATGTGAATGGCTGCCTGGTACCCAATCAGATTGTGGCAAATCTCGCATTGAAAAGTCAAATGCCAAAAGAAAAAATCATCATCACAGGCATTCCTGTTTCTCCGAATATTTCGCGCGAAAAAAGAAATCCATCAGAAATACGCACTGAGTTGGGCTGGCAAAGTGGAATCACCACCATATTGGCCGTAGGCAGTAATCGCACCGAAAATCTTATGGATGCTTTGAACGTTGTAAACCATTATGGAGTTCCCTTACAGTTGGTGGTGGTAGCAGGTGGGAACCAAGAGTTGTATCAGGAATTAAAAGCGGCGAACTGGCATATACCCGTAATTCTGTATGACTATGTACAAAAAATGCCTTCATTAATGCGGGCTTCTGACTTGGTCATTTGTAAAGCTGGTGGGCTGATTGTCACCGAAGCGCTGGCTAGTGGTTTGCCGATGCTATTAACTGACGTGATACCTGGCCAGGAAACCGGCAACGCGGAGTTTGTCGAAGATTCGAACACAGGCATGGTGGTAAACACCCCCATGGATATGCTTGTAAAATTGAACCATTTAATACGCGATGACCAAAATCTGTTGAAACAGTTTCATGTGAATGCCCTCGCCATAGGGAAACCCGATGCTGCTTTCAAAATTGCCGAGATTTTATGGCAGTCTGTCCACAAAAGCGCAGAGCTTAGTGACGCGAATTAACTGCTGTATATGAAAAGTTCTGTAAAAGATTCTGCACAAAGCAATAAAGTACATGCGGTTATTATGGTTGCCGCCCACTCTGAATGGCAGGCAGTCAAGAATCATTTTAATGAACCTTCCATAAAACAATCGCCATTTGGAGAGTCTTTTTCCACCATTATTGACGGTCATCGCTGTGTTTTCCTTCAGGGCGGATGGGGCAAGGTTTCAGCGGCAGCGGCAACCCAATACGCCATTGACCATTGGCAGCCACAGCTCATTTTGAACCTCGGAACCTGCGGTGGCTTTGAGGGGCGGAATAAAGTTGGAGAAATCGTGTTGGCGGATGAAACGATCATCTATGATATTCACGAACGCATGGGAGACCCCGAAGCAGCGCGACGCTTTTATGCCAGCCACATCGATCTCTCTTCGCTGCGTCAGCCTTTGCCGAATAACATACGTGTCGGGTTAAT